>Ga0073906_1000249_pt1 | contig 96649 bp, 88 predicted proteins | sample Inofromicrocosms_FD_65485 | JGI IMG/M metagenome (GOLD analysis project Ga0073906, IMG submission 65485) | Mouse cecum microbial communities from Vienna, Austria - Inoculum for glucosamine and mucus D2O microcosms | ecosystem: Host-associated > Mammals > Digestive system > Large intestine >...
CACCGGAAACACCGGACGAAAGCGGTACACCAGAAACACCGGACGAGAACGGTACACCGGAGACACCTGATGAAACCGAAACACCGGAAACACCGGACGAAAGCGGTACACCAGAGACACCGGACGAAAGCGGTACACCGGAAACTCCAGATGAGAGCGGTACACCAGAAACTCCAGACGAAAGCGGTACACCGGAAACTCCAGATGAGAGCGGTACACCAGAGACCCCCGATGAAACTGAAACACCGGAAACTCCAGACGAAAGCGGTACACCAGAAACTCCAGATGAGAACGGTACACCGGAGACACCTGATGAAACCGAAACACCGGAAACACCGGACGAAAGCGGTACACCAGAAACACCGGACGAGAACGGTACACCGGAAACACCTGATGAAACCGAAACACCGGAAACTCCAGACGAAAGCGGTACACCAGAAACACCGGACGAGAACGGTACACCGGAGACACCCGATGAAACTGAAACACCGGAAACTCCAGATGAGAGCGGTACACCGGAGACACCTGATGAAACCGAAACACCGGAAACTCCAGACGAAAGCGGTACACCGGAAACTCCAGATGAGAGCGGTACACCAGAGACCCCCGATGAAACTGAAACACCGGAAACTCCAGATGAGAGCGGTACACCAGAAACACCAGACGAGAACGGTACACCGGAGACACCTGATGAAACCGAAACACCGGAAACTCCAGACGAAAGCGGTACACCGGAAACACCGGACGAAAGCGGTACACCAGAGACACCCGATGAAACTGAAACACCGGAAACTCCAGATGAGAGCGATACATCGGAAACACCCGATATGCCTGAGATACCAAATTTCCCTGTTTCACCTGTTATTCCCATCATTGATTTTGAAATGTTTGACGAAACCGAAACTCCTCTTGCGATCACTCCTTTTGATGAAACTGCTGAGACAGCAAGTGAGTTTGAGTCTGATACTGACAGCTATGAAACCTTTGATGATACACCTGTTCCTCTTGCGGACGATCCGTTCGGAGATACCGATGCTGATTCCTACGCTGTAAATCCCAAGACAGGCGTTGATATGACTGTACCCATGGGAGCTTCGGCTGCGGCAATGGCTTCATTCATGGCTTTGATGATTGCAAACAAAAAAAGACGCGGTGAAAACTAACTGAAGCAATTGAAACCTATTAAAATAACGCCAAGGGAATTTATCCTTTGGCGTTACTTTTTATATATTCGGCTTTTCGTTTCGGAGGAAGCCCCCCAATAATTTTGCTTCTCAGCTTTTTTACCTCTTCGGCAAGCTCCCCGCAGTTTTTGTACCTGCTGAAATACGCTGAAAAATCCGCAGCCTGCTCAAACATATCAAGCCGCAGCATGGACTTAACCATGCAGATATCCAGAAATCTGCACTCGCTGTCCATCATATTTACAAGTATTTCCACAGCAGTCTCGTACCGTCCCTTTATATGCTCGTGAATAGCAAGGCTTCGTTTGGACGCGTCGCTGTGTTCTCCGAGTATCGCTGCATTATGCGTTTGGTACAGTTCCTCGGCGCGCTTAAACCTGTCACGTACAAAATCGGCAAAGATCATATTGCTTACAAGATTTCCCACAAGGTGCGGCTCTAATTTTTTCAGGTCAATTTCCTCAAAGGTTTGGTATGCCTCGTTTATACTTCCCAGTATCAGCAAAGCGTTAGCAAGAAAGCTTTTTCCCTTTGCAATATCCTGTTTCCGTTCTGCCGCTGCAAGCTCTGCCTTGAGGGACTCTGCATACTCTTCCGAAAAACCTTTTTCCGAAAGTATAAGAAGGGACTTTTCAAATCTGCATTTTTTCTTGAATATTTTAAACGGTTTCATTTTTTCGTGCCCTTTTTTCCGTACTTTTTCTTTACAACAGTACTCAGAACGCCGTCAGCCAGCAGAAGAAGGCCCAGAAGAAATTCGGCGATAGTCACAAGAGGAGTGTTTTTTACCGTAAAGGAATAGAAAAGCATTACCGCTCCGAAAAAGTACACCAGAATGATTTTGAACCATTTAAGTCCCACACAGGCGTACTCAATGGCGTCATCGGAATGCCTTACCAGTATATTGAAAATGGTAAAACCGTCCATGATAACGGAAAAATACAGCATAACTATAAGCATACCGAGCAAAGCATTTATATCTCCGAGCACAAAACCGCCCCTTTCGTTTTCTATCTGATAGTTGAAACTACTTCTATTGCTTTTACAAGCTGATTGTCGTACAGAAGCTGATCGTCCTCGGAAAGCACGGTGAGATCCACTTCCGCAGGAAGAGCTACTTCAAAGTTGGGTTTAATTCCCGTTCCGTTATAGTCTCCGCTGTTTTTGGTCTGGAGGGTAGCAACGGTGATCTTTATCGCCGCACCGCCCATAAGCTTGTGCGTCTTCTGCATTACGCCTTTTCCGTAGCTTTGAGTACCGACTATCTGAGCGTTAGCTTCGTCCCTGAGAGCAAACGCAAACAGCTCTGAGCATGAAGCCGTACCGCCGTTTACTAAAACGACCATAGGCATTTTTATCTGCTCCGCCTCCGTCGTATGGATAACAGTTTCCGACTTATCCTTGTAGTAAGCCGTCACAACGTCGCAGTCGCCGAGAATGCAGTCAAGCGTCAGCTGAAGCGAGGTCGTCAGCCCTCCAAGATTATCACGGACGTCAAAAACAGCCATTTCCGCACCGTCGCTGATAAGACGGTTCAGCATATTGCCGAACTGGTCGGGCGTCTTTTCATTGAATGTAGAAATTTTTATGTATGCAATATTGTCTATAAGCCGTCCTGTTACCGAAATTATCTCCGTTTTTTCGGAAACCACTTCAACAGGAAAAAACTCCGAAACGCCCTCTTCGTTAAGGCGTTTTATATGCAGCTTGACCTTGGTTCCCTCGTCGCAGTTAAAAAGGGATACCGCCTCGTCGTAGCCGTTTTCGTAAGCGATAACGTCTGTGTTGTTTACAGCTGTGATAACGTCCCCCGCAACAAGCCCCGCCCTGTCGGATGAGGAATTTGCCATGACGGAGATTATTTTTATGTAGCCGCTCTCCTCCTTGTCCCAGTTAAAGCCGAGACCTATGGCGACACCAGATTCTTTTTGGGTCTGCTGAGCGTATTCCTCTGCGGAATAATACTGGGCGTATCTGTCGTTCAGCCCCGAGGCATAGCCGCTCATAATACTGTTGTTAAGCGCAGCCTCATCGATATCGCTGATAAAATTTGCGCGTACGTATTTGTCCATTTCGGAAAGCTTCGCGTAAATGCTCTCTTTTTCTGAAACGCTTTTTACCTTTGAATTAAACACATTCAGAGAAAAATTATAGGTAATGATAAACGTCACCGCAGCAGCCAGAGCCATAAGTCCGATAGTTATTCCGAGAGAAATTTTTTTATTCATAAGCTTACCCCATAAAACGGTTTAATTGTTTATATTGACGTAATTTAACGGATTTGTGTGCTGACCGTCAACGCGCACCTCAAAGTGACAATGGTCACCGTAAGCGTACCCCGTATGTCCTATGTAGCCGAGAGTCTGTCCCTGCACAACGGTATCACCCACGTTTACCGCAAGACTTTGGTGGTGTGCGTAAAGGGTCGCAATACCGTTTCCGTGGTCGATGATAACGCATTTTCCGTAGCCGTTGCCGTTGTCGCCTGCCTGAATGACAGTTCCTCCAGCCGAAGCTACCGTTGGAGTACCGCCGCACCCGGGCTTGGTAATATCTATGCCTTTGTGGAAATTATTGCGCTGCTCCTCTACTATCCAGCGGTTTCCGTATCCGTCTGTCATGTTGCGGACTGTAGGCACCGGCCATATAAAGCCTGTCTCGGAATAGCTTGTAAAGGTACCCGAAGTGTCTGTTTCCACTTCCTGTGGAACGTACTCCTGACCGTTAGCTTCAGCTTCAAGCTTCCGCTGTTCCTCCTCTTTTTTCCTGCGCTCTTCCTCTTCCTTGCGCTTCCGTTCTTCCTCCTGACGCTTGCGCTCGGCTTCCTCCTGCAAACGGCGTATCTCCGCCTGCAATTCTTCCTCCACCTGCTGCTGCTCTTCGTCGATCTCGTCGGCGCGCTTGCGGTAGTCGGAGATCATGTTTTCCTGCATCTGCTTGGTTTCGGCATGGTTGTTCCATGTCTCTCGAAGCTCGTCATAGTACTGTTCCTCCTGTACCTTTTTCGTTTCCTGAACTTCAAGCTTTTCACCGAGCGCGGTCTTGTCCGCTTCAAGCTCCGCCACCTGTCCGCTGAGGGAATCTATCAGATCGTTGTCGTGCTTTGATACCCGTTCCACGAACTCCATTCTGGCAAGCATATCGTAGAAATCAGACGAGCCCGCGATGACAGAAGCAAGACTGTCGTTTCCCGCCATATAGAGGGCACGGAGCCGCTGACGGAACTGCTCAATGCCCACGTCCAGCTCTTCCTCCTTGACGGCGATGTCCGCTTCAAGTCCCTCTATCTCCTCGTTGAGAAGCTTTATCTGCTCCTCCACGATAGCCACCTGTTCCTCCTGAAGCTCCATTTTTTTGTCGTATTCTTTAAGGTACTCCGCCTCCTCCTCGGCCTTTCCCTTGTAGTCCTCCAGAGCCGCCTCAACGTTTTTGCGGTCCTTTTCAAGCTGCGCCTGCTTCGCTTCAAGGTCTGACATAGTATCCGCCGTGACTCCCGATGCAAGGCAGCCTGCCGAAATAACCATTGCAAACGCAAATGGCAGTATTCTTCTTTTAAATATTTTTTTCATGCCGATGTTTCCTTTCCGACGTTTTTCACAGTTTAAGGTTTATAAAATTTCTGTATTTTTATCTTTGTTATTAAACCTTAAGGTACTTGCGTGTACTCATAACTGTGCCGAAGCCGCTGATTATCATTCCTGCGGCGGCATAGCCGATAACAAGCTTTACCGCAAATTCGCTCATGGGAATGAAACCGTTTACCGACATAATACTCCAGATAGTCATATCCTGGGACAGAACCTTGATAAGCTCCGAATAGCCGAAACAAGTCACCGCCGAAGCAAAAATTCCCGCCAGCGCGCCCAGGAACATACCCTCCACAAAGAACGGTACCTTTATAAAAGTGTTGGTGGCTCCAACAAGCTTCATAATAGCTATCTCGCGCTTTCTGATGTCAACGCTTGCCCGCGCCGCATTGGAAATAATTACAAGAGAAACCAGTATCAGCGCCAGCAGAATAACCGCCGAAACTATCCCGATAAAGCGTTTCAGACCGGTAAGAATATTGATAAAATCCGTGGGGGACTTGATAGAGTCTATGCCGTCCAGACGGTTTATATCCATAAGCGTGGGACTTATTTCCTCGATATCCGCTATCCTGATACGGAAAGCGTCGGGAAGGGGGTTTTCTTCTCCGACATAGCTGAAAAGCTCGTCGGCATTATCGCTTTCCATGCTGTTTTTCATGTCCTCCAGAGCCTCGTCCTTGGAGTAGAACACCACAGATTCTACATTCTGTATATTTCTTATGGTATTTTCCATTGCGGACGCCATTGTAGAATCCACGTTATCGTCAAGGAAGATAACCACCTCGTTCTTGTTTTCGACTCCGCTGACAAATCGGTTGATATTCGCCGTAAAAAGCAGGGTAAATCCTATCAGCAAAAGGGATACCGACAGGATACAAAAGGACGCCACCGACATTATACGGTTTGTCCAGATATTTTTCATTCCCTGCCCGAACAGGTAATTCATACTGCTAAGTTTCATTTATTGTTAATCGTTTTCCATATACCGGAAAACGCATCCTCCTCTCGCGCTGTTGTTGCTCAACATATTGTATAGTTTAACAATAATTCTACCCTATGTAATCGTCAAAAGTAATGCGACCATCCTTGATCGTGATAGTCCTGCCTCCGAAATGACGCACAAGCTCATGCTCATGGGTTACCATCATGACCGTTGTACCGCATTCATTTATACCCTTGAGAAGTTCCACTATCTCCAAGGAGGTTTTGGGATCAAGGTTTCCCGTAGGTTCGTCCGCAATTATAAGCTGGGGGTCGTTTACCAAGGCCCTTGCCAGAGCAACGCGCTGCTGTTCGCCGCCCGAAAGCTCGGTGGGAAAACTTTTTGCTTTGTCCTTGAGACCCACAAGGCTTATAACGTAAGGCACGCGGTTGCGGATATATTTAATGGGAGCGTCAATGCTCCGAAGAACAAAAGCTACGTTGTCATAAACGTTCATGGTATTTATCAGCTTGAAGTCCTGAAAAACGAAGCCGATAGTACGCCGCAGCTTGTGAGCCTTGCTTTTTTTCAGCTTTTCAAGATTAAAACCGTTTACCATTATCCTGCCGCTTGTGGGAGTTATTTCCTTTAAAAGCAGTTTTATAAGGGTACTTTTTCCTGCGCCGGATTCACCTACAACAAAGGCAAATTCGCCGTCGTTTATTCTTAGACTTACATCGTGGAGAGCGTCCACGCCGTTTGAATATGTAACGCTCACATTTCTTAGTTCAACCAAAAGGTTTGCACCGCCTATCTCTAAAGTTAAATTTAACAAAATTTGCCAAATAAAATATTTATGGGAGCAGAACAGCTCTGCCCCCATAAATTGAACGTATTAAAATGCTGTGCAAATGCCGCCCTATGCCCGGTCGGGGACAACTGCTTCGCCGAACCTCCGCAGGACTGCGATTTCATGCTGTTATATCAATTTATCGGAAATCCGGATCAGAATTTTACCGGATTTGCCGAAAGGTATTTCTTTACCATAAGCGCGATCTTGAAAACGATAGCGTGGTCAAATTCCCGCAGGTCGAGACCGGTGAGCTTCTTTATCTTTTCCAGTCTGTAAACAAGGGTATTTCTGTGTACGAACAGCTTTCTTGATGTCTCTGACACGTTCAGGTTGTTTTCAAAGAATCTCTGGATAGTAAAGAGAGTCTCGTGATCAAGGGATTCAATAGAACCCTTTTTAAATACCTCCTGCAAGAACGTCTCGCAAAGAGTAGTGGGGAGATGATATATCAGTCTTGCAATACCAAGATTATCGTAGGAAACTATGACCTTGTCCGTATCAAAAACCTTGCCCACTTCAAGAGCAATTTGAGCTTCCTTAAAGGAACGCGCCAGATCCTTGATACCCATGACTACAGTACCTATGCCCACGTTCACTCGGGTGTAGAACTCGCTGGAAAGAGTGTCTGAAATAGACCGTGCAAGCTTTTCCAAGTCCTTTGACTCAACATTGCTTTTTATTTCCTTGACAAGAACAATATCCGATTCCGTAATGTTCAGTACAAAATCTTTAGCCTTGTCGGGGAAGAGATTCTGGATAACGTCAAAAGCCGAAACATCGTTTGATGAAATAATTCTTATCAGCAGGACGACTCTGCTCACATCGCTGTTGAAGTGAAGCTCCCGCGCCTTTACAACGATATCGCCGGGGAGAACGTTATCAAGAACAACGTTCTTGATAAAGTTTGTCCTGTCGTATTTCTCGTCGTAATACTGTTTTATGGAGGACAGAGTAATGGACATAATATTAGCATATTTTGCCGCGTTTTCATCGGTACCCTCAACAAAAACCGCGTAATCGGGCTTTATATGGGAGCCGAACGGCTTGTATGTATAGCCGTCGCGTACAAAAATATCGTGTGAATCGCTCAGGTCGAGCGAAACAAATTCATTGGTAGTGCCGATCTTTGAAAGCTCGCTGCAAGCAATGATCGTAGCGGTGGAGTCCACAACGCCGATAATGCAGTCCATCGCGTCTCTCATCTGATGAATTAAGCCCTGAAACAGTCTGTTTGACATATAGACGGTCATCCTTTCATTTTAGCCTGAGCAGATCGGCATTAAAAGTACGAAAACGCCGGGATACGAAATACCGCAATAGCGCGGCGGAATTTTCACGCCGAAAAATATCAGAAACCATGCCTGAACACATTGCATATTATAGTAAAGCATATAAACACGTTCATGTAATTTATTATACACAATTTTTGTTGACATTGCAAGTGTTTTTTGTAATTTTATCTAAAAAAGTACCGCAAAATTTTATATCTCGGCAAAATAACAAATACTTTTATTATTTTATCATAGATTTTGTATAATTGTGTTAATATTTTATGAATTTCACGGCGGCAGTATTTTGCATTTCTGGTACTTTCTGACTATCAAAACAATTCCGAAAGCGAATACCGCAAGGCTTATCCATTGGGAAACGGAAAGTGAGAGCGCGTTCCCGCGGATATCGTCGCCGCGGAAAAATTCCAGCGTGAACCTCATCACGGAGTAACAGACAAGGTACAGCCCTGTCAGGCTCAGTTTAGGCAAAGTTTTCAGATACAGAACCGTCAGTACAGTGAACAGCAGCAGATTTCCAGCCGCTTCAAAAAGCTGGACGGGCAGCAGCGGCACACCGTTTGGAGCGCCTATAGCATTTTCAAACGTTACGGACAGTACTCCGCTGTATTCCTTTCCGTAGCAGCACCCAGCAGCAAAGCAGCCGAGACGTCCGAAAAAGTGGAACAGCGGCACGGCGGGGACAACAGTCTCAAAGGCTTTCCCCACGGGAATCTTAAAATGCGTGCAGTACCGAAGCGCGCCCAGCGCCGCGCCGATAAGTCCGCCGTAAAAGACCAGTCCTCCGGTCGTAAGCAGTACAAGCCAGTACCTGAGGTTTTCCTTCAGGCTTTTTCCGTCAAGCCAATAAACGTCAACGCTGACAATGAGATACAGCAGCTTTGAGCCGATAAGGCAGCCTATACCCGCATAGAGAAGCATATAAAAAATGTCCTCCGCAGAGATGCAGTCCCGCTTTTTTGCCAAAATCACAGCTGTTACGCAAATCGCGGCGGCTCCAAGTATTGCCATAAGCGCGTATACAGGTATCTGCCTGCCAAAAATTTCAATAAAAGGAAACATAAACCACCCCAAAAATAAACGCTGCCGGCTTGAACACCGACAGCATTTACAACTGAATTTGCAGATCAATACATTGAAGAAGCAGCGGCAAGAACGCCCGCGCAAAGCGCACAAGCAACAAAAGTTATGCCGCAGAGCACTGTGCCTATAATTCCGAGAATCAGACCGGCTTTCTGCATACCATCTTCAAACCCGTTCTTCTTGGCGTTTACAGCCAGAACTATAGCAACGATACCGAGGATAAGCCCCACAAGCGCGCCGTATCCAAAAAATATGCACACCAGAGAAAGAATACCGCAGACCAGGCTTCCGACAGCTAAGTTTTTCCCTTCCATTTTAAAGACCTCCAATAATCATAAATATGTTACAAATTATATCATATGAAGCGAAAAATGTCAAGTTTTGACTAAATTTTTATCGCATTCGTTAAAAACTATAATACTTATTGTTACAGATATGAAAAACAGGCTTTTATTGCTTTGTGACCTCGTAATTCTTTCCGCTCGAGGCTCTTTTCATAGCTTCAAGATATTCAGGAGTCCGCCATTCATAGGTGTTCCTGTCCAACTGACCGCCGTTGTCCCAGTAGTATGGAGCCATTCCGTAATCGGAGCAGAGCTTTACCATTTTCTCGATAAAGAAGATACAGCTTGCCTTGTCATTTCCGCTGGCGGCGTACTCTCCGATGATCACCGGGATACCTTTATCGACAAAGTTGGTTTTCATCATTCCGTAAAGGTCTTCCATCTGCTTTACCTCGGCGTCTGTACCCCATGTGTTATGTATGTTTGTGGTGCAAAATTCCCAGGGCGTATAGTAGTGTACTGAAACTATGCATCTTCCCGCAGAGTCTGATGGCATTTTGAAGCTGCCGCTGCAAGTTCTTGCAATGTCCGTCCAGTAGCCCGCGATAAGCAGGTGTCGGCTGCCGTTGTTTCCGCCGCTGTTTCTGACAAGGTCAACAAACGCCTGATTGAATTCGTTCAGCAGGTTATATGCTGTATTTTCCGCAACTCCGTCAAAGCCGACCTCGTTCATGGACTCGAACACAAGCTTATCCCCGTAGTCCTTAAATTCCTCTGTTATCTGAGACCATAGTTTTTTGTACCTTTTAAGGGTGTTTTCCTTGTCGTTTTTTGCGCCCTCGATTATCCACGCGCCGAACTTCGGGTCTCCTCCGCCGTCGTGGTGTATGTTCAGAATAACGTACATATCCTGACTGTAGGCGTAATCCACCACCTCATGCACTCTGTCCATCCATTCGCGGTCAACGTTTCCCTCTGCGTCCATGTGGTCGCGCCAGGTAACGGGTATCCTAACGGATTTTATGCCGTCTTCTTTAAGAGCGGTGAAAAGCTCCTTTGTGGCTTTGGGATTCCCCCAAAGAGTCTCGTCAACCTTTTCGCCCTCTTCCACGTGCTCGTTGATCTTTCCGTCGCCGTCCCGGTCAGCCTGACATACGTCGAGGGTATCCCCAAGATTCCAGCCGATTCCCATGTCCTTTACAAGCTCCATTGAAGTGATATCCCGCATTTCTGCCGACAGGACAGCATTTGCGCCCGAATCGGAGGCAGAACCGCCGTCCTGTACGGTATTTCCGTTTCCGCAGGAGGTTAAAACCGCCAGCGAAAGCGCCGCCGATAACAATACTGCGGATAATTTTTTTATTTGATACATTGGACAACGTCCTTTCCTGACATTATTGATTTAATCTGAAATGAATGGGTATGCCGTTCCTGTACTCGATCTCGGGCTCTCCCTGAATAAGCGGCAGGAAATAGTTGAGAGCGTCCACCGTCACGTTGTTACCCTCGGCGTTTATCCATTCCGCAGGGAAAAGCTTTTCCTTGTTGGCTACACCGTCAACGGAGGAGGTAACTATCTCTACCCGGTAGGGGTTATTGCTTATGCGGCGGAATATCATCATTACTCCGCTTTCGCCTGCCATTGCCGCCCGAACCGCCGCCTCGCCTATTTCCTTGGCTTCTGTTATGTCCGTAAGGGAAGCTATATGAGAGCTGCACCTCTGCATAACGTTCAGCTCTATGGAGCGCACCTTGCAGCCGATATTGTCTCCCACGAGCTTTTCAAGGTACTTGCCCACGCCCGAAAGGTACTTGTGTCCGAAAGCGTCGGTAAGCTCGGAGGAAAAACCCTCTCCGATACTGATACCCTCCGAAACGGCAATGATGACAGCTTTGTACCGCTTCTGCGCCTCGCGGATATCGGAGATGAACTTGTCTGCGGAAAAGTCTGCCTCGGGAAGATATATCATGTGTGGAGCGGGTTCTCCGTTGGCTCTGAGTACGCATGAGGAAGCCGCCAGCCAGCCTGCTTCGCGTCCCATTATCTCAACGATAGTTACGGAGGGAATGGAGTATACGCGGCTGTCCCTGATTATCTCCTGCAATGAAGCGGCGACGTATTTAGCCGCAGAGCCGAAACCGGGGGTGTGGTCTGTCTCCGCAACGTCGTTGTCAATGGTTTTGGGTACTCCTATGACCTTTATGTCAACGCCGTTTTCCCTGAACCATTTGTCCAGTTTCATTACTGTGTCCATAGAGTCGTTCCCTCCGATGTAGAAGAAAGCCTTTACGCCGCGTTTGGTAAGGTTTTCGGCTGCTTTGCGGTAGTCGCTGTCGTCCTCGCGTGGGTCTTTAAGCTTGAACCTGCAGGAGCCAAGCACCGTGGACGGAGTTTTCATAAGCAGGTCTATATCGTAGTCGGACGTAAGGATTTTGCCGAGATCGACAAATTCGTTCCCCAGAACGCCCTCGATTCCGTTTATCGAGCCGTAGACGGTATCGATCCCGGGCTGCTTCATAGCCTCGGTGAATATCCCCGCGAGGGACGAGTTTATAGCAGATGTGGGTCCGCCTGATTGTGCCGCCGCAATATTAAACATAAAAAGTTCCTCCGACCGTAATGTAGTATAAATATAAGTATATTATACCACGGTACGGGACTTTTTTCAACCCTTGCGCAGAAAGCCACCGAAAACGGCGAGACCGGCAGTATTTTTCTGTACGCGGGATTTCTGAAAAGCGCTTCCGGCATTGCCATTGCACATCATTTTAAAACATTCTGTAAACGATTACATTATTATTTTATCACGTTCGGTAGCATATGTCAAGACCTGTTTTAATAATTGTTTTTGAAATGATGCATAAAATATTGCGTAATATTATATGCAATTTGGCGGCTATATATAGTCTGCATACAAAATCAAAATATGTTGTAATTATTATAGCATTATGGTGAAAACATTTTTGTAAACGTTTGCATAACATAAAGCGAAAATTTTTAAGGAGGTTTTTTTGTGAAGAAAACATATGCAAGAATTCTTGCGGGCGTTATGGCTGCCGCTTCGGCATTCTCCCTTTCAGCCTGCTCGGACGACTCAGGCAGCGGAAGCACCGATACCACGCCTACCGAATCAACGACCGCTAAAACAGAATGGACAGGCGACAACGTTGAGGTAACTGTTGCCGAGGACGCTGTAGATTCCGATATAAATATCGAGGGTCAGACCTTGAAGTGGATGGGTTTCTACGACCTTAACCCCACAAACGACAATCCCGAGCGTTCCGCTGAGGTTGCTCTTTTCGAGGATACATACGGCGCTAAGATACAGTATATCGAGACTACCAACGCAACTCAGTTCGACGATCTTGCTACGGCTATACTGGGCGGACAGTCCCCCGACATTTTCGTTTACGACTGGCGTTCGTTCCCCTACGATATAAATAAGGGACAGTACCAGCCTATCGACTCCATAGTTGACTGGAACGATCCCATGTGGGCTGACGTAAAGGATCAGGCAGACCTGTTCACCTGGAAAGGCGAGCACTATATCGCTCCTTTCGGATACGGCTTCAACGACTTTCAGATACTTATGTACAACAAGTCCACAGTTGAAAGCATGGGTCTGGACGATCCCTATGAGCTTTACGAGGAAGGCAAGTGGGACTGGGACGTTTTTGTTGATATGATGAAGACCTTTACAGGCGGAGACGAGAGTCTTTACGGCATTTCCGGCTGGTGGACAAACGCTTTTGTTTACACGGCAGGCGATACAATTGTTAAGTACGACGGTACAAACTTTACCAACAACCTTTACAGCCAGAAGGTAGAGCGCGCTCAGCACGTTATCGAGGACATCTGGTCAAACGGTCTTGTAAAGCGCGGCTGGGTAGGTCCCGAGGCTGCTTTCGTATCCAACGACTGTCTGTTCTACTCCATGGGCACATGGGCATACGAGGGCGCGGCCGCAGCTGTTCCCGACGACTACATTCAGGTAGTTCCTTTCCCCAAGGATCCTGATTCCGACACTTATTACATGAGCAAGAGGATCGTTTCCCATATGTGGGTAAAGGGCAGTGATAACGCAGACTGCGTAAAGGCATGGTTCAACGTAAACAGACTTGTTAACTACGATGAGCAGTACAAGGATATCACAAAGCAGAAGTTCCTTACAAACAATAAGAATTGGCCGGAAGAGGTATACGATATTGTAATGTCCTATTATGACGACGACAAGTTCACTTTTGCGTACGACTACGGCTACGGTCTTTCCGACTATATGAACTCCGAGGTAATGACTCTTCTTTACGAGGGTCTTGTAAACGAGCAGTTCGAGAGCTGGGAGCAGGCAAGAGAAGAAGTTATGAACATTGTTGATTCCGAGATCGCAAATTATAGCTGATATCACCGGATAATATTAAAACAGCGGCGGACGTTTTCCGCCGTTGTTTTTTATGTACGACTTAATTTAAGCTCACAAAAATTAATTTTTAACAGAGGTATTCTGCGGGCGTCTGCACTATTAGTACAGGATAGTTTGTAGGTATAGCATATCTGAAAATAACAAGTTGCACAAAAGCGGCAAATATGGTATAATAAAGAAAACGGCAGCAAAAAGATGCGAAATAAGCAATGAACCATGATAGCAGATCAAGGATATGTTTCAAGCAAGCTATGGACTATACAACCGTATTCCTCTGCCGACGGTTTCTGCGGATTTACATATTAAAATAACAAATAAAAAGGGGTTTTGAAGATGATAAAAAAAATATTATCATTAACGCTGTCCGCGATTATTGTGCTGGGATGTTCCGGCTGCGCAAGCGCTTCCGCAGCAAGTCTGACAGCACAGGATGTCGCCTCCCGAATGGGTATCGGTCTTAATCTCGGCAACACAATGGAAGCGTCAAACTCGACAAACTGTGAAAAGATAACCTATGAATGGATACCCGTTGTGGGAAACAACACCCCCAAGAATTATGAAACCTATTGGGGCGCTGTGGAAACAACTCAGGAAGTTATCGACGGCATAAAGGCGGAGGGCTTCAACACCGTTCGCATACCGGTTTTCTGGGGAAATATGATGAAAAACGACGGAACATACACCATAGATCCCGCCTATATCGGAAGGGTAAAAGAAATCGTTGATTACTGTCAGAAAGACGGTCTTTATACTGTGGTGAACATTCACCATTTCGATGAGTTTATTATCAGACGCAATTCGGTCGAGGACTGTGAGAAAATTTTCACAAGGTTATGGACGCAGATAGCGGAATATTTCAAGGACTATCCCTACACCCTTGTTTTTGAGGGCTATAATGAATATCTCGGAGGAAATCAGTTTGACGAAAACGGAAAGCTTGTTGAACTGAGCAAAGCTGAGGGATACAGACTGACAAACGCTCTGAATCAAGCGTTTGTTGACGCAGTGAGAAAAACAGGCGGGAACAATTCCGAACGGGTGCTGATAGTTTCAGGCTACTGGACGAATATCGACAACACAACAGCTCCGGATTTTGTTATGCCCGAGGATACGGCAAGCGACAGGCTTATGGTCTCAGTGCATTATGTGGATAACGCGATGTACTGGTCGAAAAAGATAGGCGGGCAGGAGTGGCTTGATTATACCGACGCTCAGATCGAGCTTCTTGACAAGGCGTTTTTATCAAAGAATATCCCTGTGTTTATGGGCGAGACCTCGGCGGGATACCCCGATTCAAACTTCGACCAAAACGCGATACATAAGGATACGTCTGAATGTCTTGAGATAGTTCTTGACAAGCTGACCGATAAGGGAATCGTTCCCGTTATATGGGATGTAAACGACGTCTTCTATTCACGGACTGAATACAGGATAAAATCCGATTCCGACCGAAAGGTAATAAAGGAAATGTCCGAAAAGGTAAAAAAATAATTATGCCGGCGGATTTTCTAAGAGCGTATCCGTCCATTGCTGAAATCATCATAACGTCCGCCTTTATAGAAATTAGCGGTATAGTTAAGCAGGGCGTGCCGGCGCTGTCCGAACATTTCGGTCAGTGCCGGCACGCCCTAAGTGCATACTGTCAGAGCAGATACGGATAAAAACGTACCTTTTAATCTGCAAAAGACGGTGTTGATAAATAGCGGTCGCCTGTGTCGGGCAGTATCACCACAATGTTTTTGCCCTCGGTTTCGGGACGTTTTGCAAGCTCGACCGCAGCAAAAACTGCCGCCCCTGAGGATATTCCCACAAGTATGCCTTCACTTCTTCCGATCAGTTTTACAGCTGCAAACGCGTCTTCGTCAGTTACCGGAATAATTTCGTCGTAAATGCTTGTATTCAGAACATCGGGAACAAAGCCTGCGCCTATACCCTGAATTTTATGCGTACCGGCCTCGCCTTTTGAAAGTACTGCGGAGGATGCAGGCTCTACGGCAACTATCTTCACTTCGGGGTTTTGTGATTTAAGATATTCTCCTGCGCCTGTTATTGTGCCGCCTGTTCCGACTCCGGCAACCAGGATATCTACTTTTCCGCCGGTATCTTCATATATTTCTGGTCCTGTGGTTTCACGGTGAGCTTTTGGGTTGGCAGGATTTACAAACTGCCCCGGAATATAACTGCCCGGTATTTCCTTTGACAATTCCTCTGCCTTGGCAATAGCGCCTTTCATTCCTTTTGACCCTTCAGTCAGCACAAGCTCCGCGCCGTAAGCTTTCATGAGCTGGCGGCGCTCTGAGGACATTGTTTCAGGCATTACGATAATAACTCTGTAACCCCTTGCGGCGGCTACCGCTGCAAGACCGATCCCCGTGTTGCCGGAAGTAGGCTCTATAATAACGGAATCGGAAGTAAGTTTTCCGCTCTCTTCGGCAGCGTCGATCATTGCTTTTGCAACCCGATCCTTTATAGAGCCTGCGGGGTTAAAGTACTCAAGCTTTGCTATGATCTTTGCTTTCAGACCGTATTCTTTTTCAATATGCGTAAACTCCAGAAGAGGCGTTTTTCCGATCAGCTGATCGGCAGACGTATAAATTTTCGACATAACAATACCTCCGGTTATTTTATTGGTTATTTCAGTAAAAACATCCCTGAGCATTATTTGGGACTCAGGGACATTTTACACAGCTTATTTTTTCAGACGTGTCTCCTCCGCGTCAATAATGCTCATAAGCTCGGCAAGAGCCTTGCTGCTTTTCTGCTTTTTAGGAGGAGCGATAGTCTCTTTGGGAAGTACAGCGTTTGCGGGTATTGCGGGCTTTTCCTCAGCTAAGAAAGACTCCGTTTCGGGAACGCTTTGAGAAACGCTTTTTTCTTTTTCAAAATATGCTTTTACGCTGTCGTCGAAGCTCGGCTTCCTGACCGACGCAGTTTCCTCCTGAACGGCGGCAATGCTGTCGGGGATTATATTGCTGAGATGCGGCGTAAATACTACAGGCTCGCCTTTTTCCGAAGAAGCGTACTTTTCAAAAAGTTCGTCCGTTTTTCTTTTTTCCGGCTCTATCTTTGTGGGACGGTTCACATACAGGTCGTCTCCGGGAGCCGCCTGCAGGCGTCCTGCACGGCCGCTGTCCATTCCCGCATGTACAGGCTCCCTGCGGACAGCTTCATTTTTACCGGTAAGGCGGTCATATGTAAACAGGGGAGACTCTTTCTTTTCCTCTTCCGCCCGTTCCGAATATTCAGCGCGTCCGCGGTTGTCAAACGACAAAACCTTTTCGGGACGGGGCTCAGGTTCGCGAATACGTTCACGTCCTACCTGAGGGAGCTTTCCGGTAACGTCCTCAATGAATTTAGGTTCTGTAAAAGTCACAGCTGCGGGAGACTCTTCGTCCCTCGACTGAATAAATTCGTCGATATCGCCCAGAGCCGCCGCTTCATCCTCAAGCCGCTTGATACCGAGTATTCTTGACACCTGGATAGCAATTATGAAAATAAGAGGAATAACTACAGCGATTACTATGCCTACTGCCGAAGTTGCAAACTCAAGAAACGACCCCAGACCGTTTATCTGCCACATGGCTTTTGCAATAACCGAACCGGCTTCAACGCGGTAGGTCTCATTGGACGGAGCGGTATCAAATTTTACCACATAATAGGTTTTGCCATCTTCCTCCTGAATGCCGACCACGCGAATGAGAGCGGTGCGTTCACCGATTTCGCACAATATAACTGAATTTTCCTTAATGCTTTTTATCTCGGACGCTTTTGCTATTACTACTGTATTTTTAGGAAAATCAGGCAGCATATTTACAGCCTTTGTATTATAAAAGCTGTAGCCCATGAATGTTGCGCTTGAATTGTCTTTTTTAAAGAGGAAATTAAATGCAAGCATTACCGCCATGGCAAGAACAAGAATTACTATAAAGATTACTTCAATTACCGAGGCAGCTGATATTTTTTTATTGGGGTTTTTGGAACGGGACATAACAAACCTCCTGAACGGGCGTGACCCTGCGGCAGCGTTTGGGACATACCGCAGTGCGGCGCATAAAATCGTATCTTAAATTTTAGAGCGGTACAAATTCATATATTATTTTAATTATACCATACTTTTTTTTGAATTTCAAACAATTTTTCAAAATTCTCTTGACTTTTTTCAAATAAACGTATATAATTTATAAGTATCAATTTGCCGTAACAGCTTAGTTGGCATGGCAGAGCATTTGTGCTATACCGGCTGCGGTCAGTTGGATTTTTACAGTTTAATGGAATGTCGTCTGTTAAAATTTTTTTGTTCACTGCTTTGTAACGGCAGCCCGGCAGATTAAGTCCTTTGATAAAATTTAATATGCTGGTGTAGCTCAGTCGGTAGAGCAGCGCATTCGTAATGCGCAGGTCGGGGGTTCGAGTCCGTTCACCAGCTCCAGTTTCAAAGTCCTGCAAACTACGTAGTCAACAAAGTTTGCGGGGCTTTAATTTTCGGTTGCACAAGCCGTAAAATTGCATAAAAATTATATAATATGGGTGTCGAAATGCGGGTCAAAATTTGGTTAAAAAATTTAAACAGCAAACTGAAATCCCTTAGCGCTGCCGCCGCAATTAAAAACAGTTCGTGAAAAATAAGCAGTAAAAACGGGACTGCCTGACAGACAGGCAGTCCCATTTTTTATGATTCGGTGCAGCACTTTTCAGAGTTCGATTTTGAAACAGCTTTCTTCTTTGGATCCGGCAATGCGTTATTTTTTCTCAAAAGCCGTCTTTTACAAATGAAGTACGCAGGTATAAGGAACGCGTCAGCCAGTATCCACGCTGCTGGAGAAGCAAAGCAAGCCGCAGTGAAGCCGTACAGCGTTACCATATGAGCAACAAACCACCTGCCGACCATTTCCAAAAGTCCTGCCACAGTTGCCGTGGGGGAAAATCCCATACCCTGTATGAAAAATCTAACGATATTCACCAGAGCCAGCGGGAAGTAAAACGCTGACAGAACCGTCAGGAACTGTTTTACGAGCGGGATAAGATGCTTGCTTTCCTCGTCCAGGAATATCATTGCAAGGCTGTTTCCCGCAGCCAAAAGGAACAGGAACGCCGCCGCAGAATATATCAGTCCAAGCAGCACGCAGGCGCCCAAGCCTTTGTTTAGCCGTTCCCACTTTTGCGAGCCTACATTCTGTCCCGCATATGTAGCCATGGTAGAACCCATTGCGTCGAAAGGACAGCACATGAACATAGAAAGCTTGTTAGCTGCCGTTACTGCCGTTACATAAGACGTTCCCAAGCCGTTTACGGCAGTCTGGAGCATTACGCTGCCGATAGCGGTTATGGAGTACTGAAGTCCCATAGGAAGTCCCATAAGGAAAAGTCTGCCGATATGCTTCGTGCTGAAATGCCAGTCGTCACGGTCGGTTTTGAGTACCGCATAGCTTTTGCAGACCCTCCACAGGCAGCCGAAGCCCGACACGAACTGAGCTATCACCGTTGCCAGAGCCGCGCCGAAAACGTCCATTTTGAAGCAGAAAATGAATACGACGTCAAGCACGATATTCACAACTGAAGCGATAACAAGCCAGCTTACGGGGGTCTTGCTGTCACCCAGTGAACGAAGTATTCCTGCGGTCATGTTGTACAGGAAGTATGCGGGTATCCCTGCGAAAATGGTGAAAATATAAGTATACGCACGCTGAAATATATCGTCGGGAGTGTTGGTGAAGGCAAGTATTTCCGCGCAGAATATCAGCGTTACCGCCGTTATTGCAGCCGCAAGGAAAATGCACAGCCACATAGAATTGGTAACGTATCTGCGGAGCTGCTTGAAGTCTCCCGCGCCGAACATCTGGGCAACAGGGATTGAGAATCCGTTGCAGACCCCCATAACAAATCCGATAACGAGAAAGTTTACCGAACCAGTGCTTCCCACGGCGGCAAGAGCCTTGTAGCCGAGGAAACGTCCCACAATAGCAGTGTCGGCAACGTTGTAGAGCTGCTGAAATAAAAATCCGAATAAAAGCGGGATACCGAAGCCCAGTATCAGGGACATAGGTTTTCCACGGGTAAGATCCTTTGAAGATGCCATAACAGTTTACCGGCTTTCTTAAAATTTACCGTCCGAAAAACAGTTTGGGTTTTTTGGACGCAAGTCTAAGTATATGCCGTTCTGCACAATAATTCTACTGATTTTTTGTGAATATTTTTGAATTTTTTTAATATCATAAAAAGCCGTTCTCTGCGGGTTTGCAAAGAACGGCTGATAATTTTGTATTTTGTACTGCCTTTATTCTGTAAGCTCCTTGTCGTCCTCTTGAGGTACGGAAACATCGGCTCCGGAGGGATCGAATCCGCTCCCGGCAGGACTGTTTCCGGAGGTACTTCCGCCAGTCATACCGTTATTGGACGAACTCCCGCCCGTATCGTTCCATGAGGCGCTTCCCTCTCCGAAGCAGGAGTAATCGGTTCGCGCGAAATATTTCTTCATGCCGCTCACGATAGCCGAAGCAAACTTCTTTTGATATGCCGGATCCGCAAGAGCCATGGCTTCGCTGTAGTTGGTAACAAACGCAGTCTCCACCAGCACCGAGGGGAAATCCTGCTGCTGGGTCACAAAGAAATAATTGTACTTTTCGCCGCGGTTCGCTCCGCTTGAGGAGCCGTGTACCTGTGTCAGCACCTCGCCCAGCGATTCTGAAATATACTTTGCCAGCGGCTGCGAAAACGGAGTAAAATAGTATGCTTCGCCTCCCTTTGCAGATTCTCCCGCCGAGTTGCAGTGTATGGAAACGAACATATCCGGACTGTACTGTCTTGCGTCCGAAGCCCTCTGTTCCGTGACGTAGGTCTGGCTTTCGGTTTTCAGCCTGATAACGTTTGCGCCCTCGTCCTTGAGTATCTGCTCAACATATTTGGCAATGGCAAGATTTGCCTCCTGCTCCTTAATGTGACCGATAGCTCCCGGGTCAAACGCGGAAGCGCCCGTGTAGCCGTGTCCCGGGTCGATAACGATAGTCGCTCCGCTGAGACTGCTGCGGCAGCCGTTGAAGCGCAGGACAAGATTTCCCTCGCTGTCGTAGGAGGAAGTAAGTCCTCCGAAAACACCCGACTGGCGAAGCCGCAGGGTAAGCTTTGTTTTTGTCATGTCTCCGGACGAGGAAACGTTCCATGTACCTTTGGTAAACACCGCGCTGTCGGGGAAAGCGATGTCTCCCGCCGAAACGCTTGTGACGTAATCAAAAGTAAGCGTTATGGAATCGCAGCTGAATGCGGAAACATAGTATCCTCCGTTGCCTCCGTCGCTGTAGGACTGGTTGTTATAAGACATGGAAAACGGTATCTTCACATCAGTTTTAAGCTTGATAACGGTATCCGTGCCGTCCTTGCCCGCGGCGGCTACCGACATGGGATTGCTGCCGAGGGGTCTGTTGTCAAGCACCGTCACCGCGCTTGTACGGATACGCTTGCCCGAATTTGTAAGATAGTAGTCTGTGCCGCTGTATGTAACGGTCTTTACTATGTAATCCAGCGTTCCTGCGGGAAGTCTTGCGCAATTTGGCGTGGGACTTGTGCTCGTGGTTTTGTAGTCGTACACCATAGTATTGTCGTTCTTTATCTGTAAAAGATTTCCGCTGTAGTCATTTGCAACTTCCGCAAGAGCGTTTACGATTATTTTTGCGCCTGTTCTTGACTCGTTAATATTTCCCGATTTGGTGGGGTAACTGCCGTAGAACTCGATGTTTCCGAGGTTTATGTCCTCGCCACGCTTTCCTGCGGGAGCGGTGTAGTAACCTACATATTTAGTATAGTTGGAGTTAGGGTCAAGCTCGTCAAGCTGTCCCTCAACCTCTTTCAGGGACACGCTTTTGCCGTTTACCGAAGCCGTTACCGCAGAGCCGCGGTATGCTATCGCGCTGAGCGTAATGGTGGACTGTTCCTCCACGCGCATTGTTTCGTCCGCAGGGGAAACGCTTTTCAGCACGTTTACCGTTCGGGTTATCTTATAGGTAATAACCTTTGCCTTATTCTGGAATTTAAATGTATTCAGACCAACATCAAGGTCTTCGGTAAAATAGAACCGTCCAGCCTCGTTGAGCTTGATCTCTTTTCCCTGGTAATAAACGGGAAAATTTGGGTCGAAAGAACCTGCGAAAATAACGGTAGGCTCTTCGGTTTTAAAGGTAGTCTTGGTGGGCAGAGTCATTTCAAGCTCACTGTTGAGGCCCTCCACGTCTATTTCGTTGTCGTAATGCTTCATCAGCGCGCTTGTGGACTGCATAATGTCCTTATCCAGAGAGGACAGAGAATGGAACGCGCTTCCCTTGTAGGAATCATAATCGGAAGCCGCGATAACCTGTTTGACAAGTTCATCGGGGGAGCCCCATCCCTCCGCATCGGTGCAGACGCGCTGGTTCATGTGGTGGACATAAAGGGGGATACCCGCTTCCTCGGCGTATTTGTTCCACCAGCTTACTATCTCCTTAAAGGGCAGTGAGCTGTCGCCCAGAGAACCTTTGGCTTTCAGCATGATGAAATCAGCGCAGCCGTTCTGAATGTACCCAACAGTATCGGCATAGCCGTCGGTGAGCGCCTCAAAATTTACCGATGTCTCAGAGCCGTTTTCCGAAGTGGTATAGTTTGCCCACACATCGTTAAGGGATATGCCCACGGGTACGGTGTTGTTGGTACGTCTTACAGCGTCCGCCGCAAGACTGAATATGTATGCTCCGTTGTCGGGAAGCCAGTTTTCGTAGCCTATACCCGAACCGTGTTTAACATAGTCCTCCAGGGACGTATTGTCCTTTGAGGAATAGTAGCCGTCAAGAATAATTCCGTCAACAGGGTACTTGACCGTAAAGCCGTGTACTGTTATCGCCAGCCTGTCAATGCGGGAGCGCAGATCATCCTCTTTAAGACCGTCCAGAACGCAGTCCAGACTGAAATTCAGGTAGACGTAAAAGCCGCGTTCCTTGGCAGCTTCAACAGCATAGTCGATCAGCGGACGTTCAACTGTCTCGTTCATGTCCGCGCTGTAGAAAATCTCGCCCTTTCGGTCGGTCATAATTATTATGGAGTTAAGACCGTTTTTCTCGGCGGTATCAAGCATTTCCGAAACGCCTGCAGATATCTGCTCTTCGGTAAGAGGCTCGCCGTCCTCATTTGGTACGGCATAGTCCACCGTGGGAGTAACATAAACGCCGCGCATATTGTCTGGAAAGCTGTAGAGCGGAGCCGCATCGGGTTCGTCAAACGCTGGCAGGAACTCGTCTCTGCCTATGTCCGGCTGAGGTGCGATGACTGTGATATTTCCGAAATCATCGGCGGTTTCTTCCGCAAAAGCGGGAAATCCGCCAAAACCCGACAAAAACTGCGTGCAAATTGAAGCAGCCGTTATCAGCCCCGCAAGTTTCCGTAAACGCCGTAATTTCCGGAATGCAGGATTTTTTTCTCTTTTTCCCTTCATCTTATTTCCCTTTCTTTTAGTTGTTTTGTTCTACTTATTTTTCTATATTTTTTATTTCCTTTGATACCTGAGCGGCAACGCCGGCTGTCGGGTTGAAAACAGAATCGTAACGGTACAAAGCTACTCCTCCGTAATTTGCCATAGACTCCGCAAGCTTCATCTGACGGGCTATGATGTCGCTGTTGTTCATCCATTCTCTTTTTCCGCTGCCCGCGTAGCCGTCCTCCGCTCCTATCTTATAGGCTGCAAGACCTACAACAAGCTTTACGTCTGAACTTTTGACCATTCCGTTCCAGAGAGCTATAACGTCCGCGTAGGGAAGCGCGGGATTGTCAAATCCGAAATAGACCTGGGGCAGGATATAGTCGCAGTAACCGCTTTCGGAACACCATTTTCGCACATCAGCATAAAGCTCCCCGTAGTTATTTTCTACGCTGCCCTGAGGGGAAATGCCGAAAACCATGGTATCGTTTGCTGAATGTACCGTCCTATAGAGCTTCTTCACCATTTTGTTTACGTTGGAAATTCTCCAGTCGGAAAGGGACATACCGTTTCCGAAAGCGGCAAAAGCCGTGCTGTCAAAGCTTTTGTTAGTTGTGGGGTAGAAATAGTCGTCTATCTGGATCCCGTCCACATCGTAGTTTTCTGCAATTTCCCTTATTCCATCTGCAATAAGGTCTGTCACCTCGTCGTAAGCAGGATTGAGATACCACCTGTCTCCCGATTTAACTATGTAATCGCCTCGGCGGTCACGGTCATTATACCATTTTTTAATGGTGTAGCCGTCATCTATTTTTTCAAGCTGGGAGGAAGTCATCGTCCGCATTGGATTTACCCACGCATGTATGGAAATACCGCGTTCATGAGCGCATTTGACCATAACTTTAAGTGCGTCAAAGCGGTTCTTGGTACCGATAACTCCGTCAAACTGTTCGCCCGCGGGGAAAAGCTCCGAGTCATAGTAAGCGTCTCCGAATGCGCGGACCTGAACGTACACCGTATTGAAACCAAGGTCGGAAATATTGTCAAAATATTCTCCGACAGACTTGGTAAATGATTTTTCCGATTTGTTCCGAAGTATTGAAGCGTACTCTAAATATGTAATCCAAACCCCTTTTTGTTCATCAAAATTAAGGGCGGAATAGCCGTTTTTTTCTTTTGGTTTTCCCGCCGTCCGCGATTCGGAAACAGTTTGCGTTTCCGTTTTAAGCGCTGTTTCCGCTTTCGTTTCCGTTATTTCCCTCGGACTTTCATATTGAAGCGTAAGCGCAGAAGTTTGGCTTACCTTCGCGGTTTGTGTGACAATTTCTGATTTTGTTTCCGGAATTTCCGCAATTTTTTCTGTTATTTCCGCATTTGCACTTTTTGTTTCCGATAGTACGCTTATTTCTGTAACTATTTCTGCTTCCGCAGCGGTATCTGTCGAAAGTGCTGTTTCCGTTTTTGTCTCTGCCGTTTCCGACTTTGTCGTGCGGGAATAATTTTCCTCCGTATCCGAGGCAGGTATCACCACCGGAGCGGGAGACGAGTCGGAAACGTCCTCCGAAACCTGATGACAGCCTGCCGCACCCAAGGAGAAAACTGCTGTGACTATAATTACCAAAAGCTTTAAACGATACTGCATTTTAACCTCATTTCCTATTCGGACAAATTTTTGATGTACAGTAATTATATAACACTTTTTAAGTAAAGTCAATGACAGAGCGGTAAAAATCCTTTACTAAAGGCTGAAAAATTTTGGCATTAATTCCTGAAATGTGTAAACCGCCGCTGCGCCGCTTTCGTTTCTTAAAATTATCCTGATATTGGGAGAAAACTCCCCCAGGACCTGCCTGCAGATACCGCACGGGAAGGTCTCTCCTCCGCCTGAGGACACAATTGCAATTGCGCTGAAATCGCGGCAGCCCTCCGATACAGCTTTGAAAACGGCAGTACGTTCGGCGCAGTTTGTTGCGCCGTAGCTTGAATTTTCTATATTGCAGCCGGTAAAGACACGTCCGTCCGCGCAGAGCAAAGCCGCTCCCACCCGGAAACCAGAATATGGCGCGTAGGCGTTCTCCATAGCCTTGTCTGCTGCGGAAAGAAGCTCCGCGTCGTTCATAAAAACACTTCCTTACAAAATTATTTAATATAGTATACCATATTTTTCATCTGTCTGCAAGACATTTTTAACGTATTTTACCGTATAACATTAAAAAATTTTGTTTAAATTAACAGCAGCGCTCTTGACTTTATTGAAATTATACGCTATAATTGTTATGCTTTATTATGTAATTATGTAAAATTTCGAGGTGTGTTTTTATGACTTTAAAACCAAGTAAAATTATGGCTGCGGCGCTGTCTGTAATGATGTGCGCGACTGTCCTTACAGGCTGTTCCAAAACCGAAGGAAGCGGCAGCGAAGGCGGCGGCAACGGCGGTCAGACTTCCGCGGACGTTACCCAGGCTTCAGGCGGCGGAAACGTTGATACTTCTTCCGCTGTGGACGTGACCGGAGGCTTTATCAACACCGACTGGACTTACGGTCAGGTGGCTATCGGCGGCGGCGGATTTGTCACCGGCGTGTTCTCCACTCCCGAAAAGGATGTGTGGTATGCAAGGACAGACGTTGGCGGCGCGTATTACCGTACTCCGGAAACAAACGGAAAATGGGCGTCCATGAACTACTGGGTGTCGGCTGACGACAGAGGTCTGCTCGGCGTGGACGGTCTCGCTTTCGACCCTCAGGCTCCCAACAAGGTCTATATGATCCTGGGCACCGAATATTTCAGCGACGGAAAAACTGTTATAGCAATCTCAGAAGATTACGGAAAATCCATAAAAACAGTTGACGTTACCGACAAGATAAAGGTACACGGAAACGGCATGGGACGCGGAAACGGTGAGAGAATTGCCGTTGATCCCAACAACGGAAGCATTATTTTCGCAGGCGGACGCACCGGCGGAATGATAAAAAGCACCGACGGCGGCTATAACTGGGAAACGGTATCAAGCTTTCCTATAACCTCTACTCCTAATGCAAACGGCATAAACTGTATACTTTTTGATCCGTCCTCCGTAAAGGACGGCGTTACTCAAAAGCTGTACGCTTCAGTTTCCGCAAAGGGCGACGAAGCAGGCAACCTCTTTGTTTCCGAGGACGCGGGCGCGACCTGGTCAAAGCTGCCGAACAGCATAACCGACCACATGGTACAGCGTATGAAGCTGGACAGCAAGGGCAATCTTTACGTTTGCTACGTCAACAATGAGGGACCCTGGAACTGCGCTCTGGGCATGATCTATAAATACAGTACGGACGGTTCCGCAGAGATAATCTCTCCGACTGCCGATTCATTCGGCGATATTCTTATCGACCCCGCCGACGACAACAGGCTTATCGCCGTTACCTCCGGACAGTGGAAAGCGCAGCCGAACGGCGCGTTCGGCGACGTGTTCTACACTTCCACCGACGGCGGCAAGAACTGGCACAACGTGCTTGAAAGCATGGAAATGGATACTAACGGTATGCCTTGGGTAGAGGGCTGTGCTATACACTGGTGCAGCAACCTTGCTCTCGATCCTTTCAATACAAATAAGATCATGGTAAACTCCGGAAACGGCATTTTCTCCTGCGACAATATCTGGGACGAGACCCCGAAGTTTTACTTTGATTCCCTTGGTCTTGAGGAAACAGTTCCTATGGACATAATCACTATGGAGGATTTTCCGCTTATCTCCGCTGTAGGCGACTACGACGGATTTGTCCATGAGGACATTTACACGCCTGCGACCCGTCATCAGGATATGATAGGCTCTACGTCCAGCATAACGATAGCCGCCCAGAACAGAGACCTGTGGGCTAAGGCCGGCGGAAGCGAAAATGAAATGCTGCTGACATACACAACGGACGGGGGCAAAACATGGAACAGGATAGCAAATCCCCCCGAAGCGGGAAAGAAATTCTATCAGGGAAAAGTGGCTTTAAACGCCGACGGAAGCGTGCTCGTATGGAGTCCGTCAAACTCTATGAAGTCTTACTGGACCGACAACTGGGGCGAAACATGGAATGTGGTCGAGGGACTTACCGGTAAGGATAACTACATTATCGGTGATCCCAATAATGCAAATTATATGTACTGCGGCGGGTCAGGCTCCATTGCGACAAGCTCGGACGGCGGCAAGACGTTTGCCAGAAACAGCCAGATATCTCCCAGCTTTAAGAGGCTGTGCGTTGATCCTCATAACGAGGGAACGTTCTACATCGCAAACGGTGCGGGACTGCTGGTTTCAAAGGACTACGGCAAGACTGCGGAAATGGTTCCCAATATCAAGTTCTGCGAGGCGGTAGGTCTGGGCAAAGCCAAAAATGACGGCGATCCGCTCGTTATCTACGTATGGGGTACTCCCATGGACGCCGAGAAGCCCGGTCTCTATATGTCCGAGGATCAGGGCGGGACATGGGTTCAGGTCAACGACGACGCTCACCGGTTCGGCGGCACCGGCAACGGCGTGTTTGTAAGCGGCGATATGAACGTTTACGGCAGATGCTATATGAGTACTGTCGGTCTGGGTATTATTTACTGCGATAAGGTCGAAAAATAACAAAACCGGTTGACAGCTTTTTTCAAATATGGTATAATATTTTTTAATATTAATCGGAAAGGATTTTCAATATGGTACACGTTATTGAAGACAAATGTATAGGCTGCAACGCCTGCATAAGAGTATGTCCAGTTCCGAACGCAAACAGATATGACGGAAGCGTGGTTCATATCAATCCCGACGAGTGTATCCAGTGCGGCGAATGCGTTAAGAACTGCCAGCACGGCGCAAGATACTACGATGACGATCTTGAAACCGTTATGGAGCTTATGAAAACCCAAAAGGTTTCGTTTATTGTCGCTCCCGCCATAAAAACAGCTATGGACGGCAAATGGAGACACGTGCTCAAATGGCTGAAGGACAACGGCGCCCATGAGATATACGACGGCTCTTTCGGCGCAGATATATGTACCTATATGCATATTGAATATTTTAAGCTTCACCCGGAAGCAAAGGTCATCTCCCAGCCTTGTGCGGCTATTGTTAACTATGCGGAAAAGCACAAGCCCGAAATGCTTCCGCATATGTCTCCGGTTCAGTCGCCGCTTATGTGTACTGCCGTTTACATAAGAAAATACCTGAAAAGCGACGATATCCTTGTGGGACTCACTCCCTGCATCGCAAAGGGCGAGGAGTTCAGAAACACGGGCGTTATCGGCTACAATGTAACATTCAAGCGTCTTAACGAATACATGAAAAAATCCGGCGTTGTTCTTCCTATAGGCCGAAGCGAATTTGAATGGTCGGCTGTAAGAGGTTTTGACGGAGCATTCTACCCGATCCCCGGAGGACTTAAGGAATGTCTCCACGTTTATGCTCCGGAGCTGCCCGTTACCACTTCGGAAGGCGTAAACAAGGTATACGAGGATTTTGATTTCTACCTTGACGCCAGCAAATCTTCTCTGCCTGCGGTGTACGATGTGCTTTCCTGCGAATTTGGCTGTAACTCCGGAGCAGGTGCAAGATCTGATTTTAATGAGTTTACGGCATATGATATTATGAAAAACGCCAGAAACTGGTCTACAAGCAGAAACAAGGCGGACAGATTCCACAAGAAAATATTCAAGGATCTTAAGCTTGAGGATTTCCTCAGGGAATATGTGGACAGATGTCAGACGCAGCTTCCGACAGAGCTTGAACTTGACGAAGTGTACAGAAGCATGGGCAAGATCACGGAGATGGACAGACATATCGACTGCCACGCCTGCGGCTTCAAGAGCTGCAAGAATATGGCAATGACAATTTTTGCGGGAAACAATACTCCGTCTAACTGCGTAAATTACGAAAGAGCGCAGCTCAAGGCAATGCACGAGAGAGTTGAAAAGGAGCACATGGAGCTCCAGAGCGCAGTTGCACAGATCAACGATATGCTCATGTCATTGGGTGAAAAGGTACTGCCCATTTCTGCGCATACTTCCGATAATACGGCTAAGAATGAAAGTATCATAAATGATATGAATAACCTGAACAACGACATGACGGGTATCCATTCCATGGCTGACGGAATTGTGGGTTCAATTTCCAAAATCGGCGTAAGCATAGAGGAGTACAACAAGATACTGGCGCAGATCAAATCTATTTCCGACCAGACCAATATCCTTGCGATAAACGCTTCAATTGAGGCGGCAAGAGCCGGTCAGAACGGAAGAGGCTTTGCGGTGGTAGCAAGCGAGGTAAGAAATCTTGCGATAAAATCCGCCGAGACCCTCAAAGAGGCAGAGGAACATACCAATGAGATCATTTCAAATATTGACGGAATCAAAAACGCTTCCAAGGCTATCATGAACGAAGTCTCCGCTACGCAGGAAAATGTTATGAACACAGAAAACGCAGTTGACGCGCTGAATCAGAGTTCGCGCCTTATAAATACCAGCGTAAATGAGGTAACGGAAATTATCCAGAATCTCAGCGAAATCGCTTCGGGTCTTACGGAAAGCAGCAACTATAATGTGGACGATATTGTACCCGATATGGAATTTGATGCGGAACCGTTGTATTAAAATTAAAAGAAATCCTCCATGCTAAGCCATGGAGGATTTTTTCGTATACGGTTTTATTGGAATTCGTGCATGGCCTTTTCAGCAGTACTGTGAAGCTCGTCTTCGGTACGGATACTGCTGCTGCTTTTCATGACAGCTCCCTGAACATAGTCGGGCAGGGAGGCAAAAAATATTTTTGCCGTTTCGCTGCCGCGCAGCAAACTGTCAAGGTTTTCATATTTTCTCATTTGTTCTACTTCCTTTCACGAGAATATTTTCTGCGTTTTTTTGCAGAATATACACAGGTATTCTAAGCTGTTATGCTCATGAAATAAGCGCCGAAATCTTGTGAAAGCCTGACTACTGTGCAATATTAACACTAAAATGCTTCAGACTGTCCTTAAAATATGTGTAAAGAAGCGATTATTTGCAGGAAATATAAAAAAGGCTTGCAAATACTAAAAAAATGTAGTATCATATAATTTGGACTGCAAGAGATTTTGTACGCCGCCCGAAAACAATTGTGTTTTGTGCGCGGCACCTTAGATAACAAAACGCTGTCTTAATTATACTATTCGTAATATTTAAAGAAAAATTTTCTTTATTGAAGGGAAGATCTATATGCTGCTTACAGAAATGAACAAGGAAGAGCTTTCTGCGTTCAGAAGCGAATGCGAAAAGGAATACGAGGGCTACAAGGCAAAGGGAATGAAGCTGGATATGTCGCGAGGTAAGCCAAGCACCGAACAGCTCGATCTGGCAATGCCAATGTTCGACGTTTTCACAAACGCCGCAAGTATGCTCACCTCGGACGGTATAGACTGCCGCAACTACGGCTGCCTGACAGGTATCCACGACGCAAAGGTTCTTTTCGGAGACCTGCTCGGCGTAAAGGAGGAGGAACTGATAATCGGCGGAAACTCCAGTCTTGCCATGATGTTTGACACCGTTTCCCGCGCAATGACTCACGGTCTTTACGGAAGCGAAAAGCCATGGGGAAAATATGATAAGGTAAAGTTTCTCTGTCCCGTTCCCGGATATGACAGACACTTCGCAATCTGCGAAAGCTTCGGCATTGAGATGATAAATATTCCCATGCACTCGGACGGACCCGACATGGATATGATAGAAAAGCTTGTATCCGAGGACGAAACTGTCAAGGGTATCTGGTGCGTACCACTTTACTCAAACCCCGACGGTATCGCATACTCCGATGAGACGGTAAAGCGCTTTGCGAACCTTTCACCCAAAGCTTCCGATTTCCGCATTTTCTGGGACAACGCCTATTGCGTACACCACCTGACCGATACGCCCGATAAGATACTTAATATCTTTGACGAGTGCAAAAAAACGGGCAAAGAGGACATGGTGCTGATATTCGCTTCCACCTCCAAGATATCGTTTTCCGGAGCAGGCGTTGCTATCATGGCAGGCTCGGTAAACAACATGAAGCAGATAACCAAGCTCATGGGTATCCAGTGCATAAGCTATGATAAGATAAATCAGCTCCGCCACGTTAAGTACTTCAAAAGCGTGGACGGTATAATGGAGCATATGGCTAAGCACCGTGCTATAATCGCGCCCAAGTTTAACCTTGTGCTTGATATGCTTGATTCCGAGGTCGGCGAGCTGGGAATTTTGGAATGGAATAAGCCAAACGGCGGATATTTCATTTCGGTAAACACTTTGGAGGGCTGCGCAAAAAGAGTCGTACAGCTCTGCGCCGAGGCGGGAGTAGTTCTTACGTCGGCGGGAGCGACTTTCCCCTACGGAAAGGATCCTCATGACAGAAACATCAGGATCGCGCCCACATATCCTCCTCTTGCCGAACTTGAAGCGGCAATGAAAATATTCTGTGTAAGCGTTAAGCTTGCCTCTGCTGAAAACCTTTCAAAATAGTCTTACAAATAAAAAAACGTCCCCGCTTGTGAGGACGTTTTTTTATTTGTTCTGTATCTGTATCACATTCCCGAAACAGCGTATTTTTCGGCAACGAATTTGTAGTACTTGTAGGGAACGAAATATCCCTGATCGTGCTTGCAGACGGGACACTGTTTAGGCGCATTTTTGCCTTTCTGGATATGTCCGCAGTTGAGGCATATCCATTCGGTATTTTCGTCTCCCGTAAACATTTTGCTGTTTTCTATAAGATCGGCGAAGCAGCCGAAGCGGTCTCCGTGAGTTTTTTCGATCTCCGCAATTTTTTCAAAGGAAAAGGCTATGTCATGAAAGCCCTCTTCTTTTGCGATCCTTGCAAATTCGGGATAGGCGGTCTCGTATTCGTCGTACTCGTTGTGCTGGGCAGCGCGGAGCAGTTCCTCAATAGTGTCGTAATTATCCACAGGATAGCCGCCGTTGTCAATAACAATCGTTTCACCGTTTTCGGGCTTGAGGTGATTGTAGAAAATTTCCGCATGAGCTTTTTCCTGGTTCGCCGTAAGGGTGAAAACGTTATAAATGAACCAGCACCCCATTTTCTTAGCCTTTTCGGCGGCAAAGGTGTAACGGTTCCTCGCCTGACTTTCTCCCGCAAAGGCGCGCATCAGGTTCACACGGGTCTTGCTTTCATAAAAATCCACAGACATTTTAAACAGTCCTTTCCTGTTTTTAAATAGTGTCTGCGTAAAAAAGCAAAATATACGCGCCCTGAATTTTTAAATCTTCAGCTTCATATAAATGACGTCCTCCATGGGATTGTCGTAATACGGCTCTGTCTCCTTAAAGCCGTACTTTTTGTACAGCCTCGCCGCGTTTTCAAGGGGCGTTATCGTATCCAGAACCATTTCAGAAAATCCGTCTGCGCGTGCCGATTTGATTATTTCCTCAATAAGCCTGCCTCCCGCATGACAGCGGCGGTATTCGGGCTTTACGTAAAGCCGCTTCATTTCGCACCGTTCGGAACTATGCTTACGGTACGCCACACAGCCGATAACATTGCCGCCCCCTGTTACTGCGGCTAATATTCTGCCGTGTGGGGGAAGATATTTTGCGCTCAGGTCGGCAAGCTCCTCGTTCAGTCCTTGGAAGGACAAATCGCGGTCAAGGCTTTGGACATACTCGGCTATAAGCGTTTTTATTTGGTCAAGATAGGGCGCTCCGTCCGTTATAGTAATCAGTTTTTTTTCGGTTACTGCAGCTGTCCCTTTTTGGGAAAATAAAATGTCCCTGACTTCAAGCACCCCGCATTTCACCGAAAAGTGTACGTCAAAGTCCGCAAAACTCATCATATAGATCCTTTCCGGAGAATGCTGGTACTGGGGGCGGGGATCCTGAGCCAGCACTTCAGAAAGTCCCGCGCGAAGCCGTTCGGGAACTTTTTCAAGCAGCGGTTCCGGAAAAATCACTTTCAGTGTACCATCCCTTTGCTGCAAAGCGAAGCCGCCGTCAGCGTCGGGGTGGGAATCGGTATAGGCAAGGTAGGGTTTTACGTCGTATACGGGAGTACCGTCAAGAATGTCCGCGCCGCTGACAATAAGCACCGGACCGTCGGGACGGTCATAGTCTATCCGCTCCAGCCGCACCGAGGAAAGTCCTATAGGATTTGGACGGAAAGGAGAGCGCGTGGCAAAAACGCCCATACGGACGTTCCCTCCAAGCCGCGGCGGGCGAACCGTGGGAGACCATTTCTTCCGCATGGCTTCGGAAAATTCCCATATCAGCCATAGGTGGGAGTACCCCTCCAGCCCGCGGAAAGCCTCGCGGACTCGGTATTCCGGCTCGAAGATAATCTCCGCAGGAAGTTCGGCAAGACCGCTTTGGCGCGGTATTCCGAACTTTTCTTTAAACGGACTGCGGACCCTTGCAATAATTTTCATTGCGCCGTCACTTTTCCCGTCCGTTCAGGTATTCAAGGACTAAAGCCGCATTTGTGTCGGGTTTGACCTTGGGCATGACCTTTTCGATAACGCCGTTGCCGCCGATTATATAGGCCGTACGTACAACGCCCATGCTCACCTTGCCGTACATCTTTTTCTCCTGCCAAACATCGTAAGCCTTGATAGCCTCAAGCTCGGCATCGGACAGCAAAATAAATGGCAGACCCTGTTTTTCCGCAAATTTTTGGTGAGAGGCTGGACTGTCCTTGCTTATTCCGATAACCTCCGCTCCCGAGGCTTTCAGAGCCTCATACTCTGCGGCGAAGCCAAGCGCTTGCCTTGTGCACCCGGGAGTACTGTCCTTTGGATAAAAGTACAGTACCACCGTTTTACCGGAAAAGTCCGACAGAGAAACCATATTTCCGTCCTTGTCGGGAAGTGTGAAATTTGGAGCTTTTGTTCCTGCTTCAAGCATGATACCAAATCCTTTCAATTTTTAATTTTCAATAATATCGCGTATTGCTTTTTCCACTGCCTCAACCTCGCGGCGAAGCTCATCGGCGGAAACGCGGAACGCGCCGTTTCCCAGAATAATTATCTGTTCCGCGCCGTCTGAGGTGGCAACGCGGACGCGGTGATCCTTGCTCAGTTCGTGGCTGACCTTTTCGATGTAGGTATCCGCCGTTTCCGATTCTTTTGTGTAGACCACACTGATACCGCACACCTTCTCGATCTCGCGGTGATTTCCCCTGACCTTGTAGGCGTCGAACACAACTATAAGCTCGCACCGCTTGAAGCCTTGAAAATTGCACAAACGGTTTATCAGCGTGCTTCTGGCAAGATCGAGGCTTTCCTCCGCAAGCTTTTTCAAATCGTCCCAGTCAAATATGATGTTGTAGCCGTCCACTAGGATATATTCGGGACCTTTCGGTATCGGCGAGGCTTTATACGCCGTACCGGGCGGCTTTTTGGAAGTTTTTTCGGTGTACAGCTTGTGCCGCGGATCGCGGTCAATTTTGCCGTAAGTACGTTCAAAAATTTCCATTAGCTCTTTGTCCTCGGCAAGTCTTGCGCGGTAATCCGACACCTGCCGCAAGGTTATTACGGAGGCGTTGTCAACGTCCCCGCCGCTTTGGTTAGTGCGGCATGGGATATGCATTCGGGAGGGAGCCTCGTCCCACCTGACGGTATGCCCCGCTCCGTGTGAGCAGAACACGCTGTCCGCAGTATTGGCAATGTCGCAGTCGCAGTCGTAACCGATCTCAGAAATTACGTTTTCCGAGTTATGGCACGGGTAATAGCCTTTCAGAGCGAGGCTGAGCCTCCCTTTGCCCCTTGTGTAGCTTATCACTTGATTTTGGTAATCCATAATCTCCGAAGCGGGCGCGCTTCCGGTTATCACGGAGCTTTCCGCGCTGCCTTCCGATACCTCCGGCGGAGAAAATTCTCCTCCCATTTTTTGCAGGTCGGACATAGCCCGCCCCGCCGTTTCCGTGGGTATCTCCAGAGTAAAGCTGTACCAAGGCTCCAGCAGAATGCTTTCGGCGGAGCGCAGACCCTGTCTTACCGCTCTATAGGTAGCCTGACGGAAGTCTCCTCCCTCAGTGTGCTTCAGATGGGCCCGTCCTCCTATAAGGGTAATTTTCATATCCGTTATCGGCGAACCTGTCAGCACTCCAACATGGCTTTTTTCCTCCAAATGAGTAAGAATAAGCCGCTGCCAGTTTTTGTCAAGATCGTCGGTACGGCAGTCGCTGTCAAAAGTCAGACCGCTTCCGCGTTCCGCCGGTTCGAGAAGCAGATGCACCTCGGCATAGTGGCGCAGCGGCTCGTAGTGTCCCGCGCCCTCAACAGTATTGGAAATTGTTTCCTTATAAATTATCCTGCCGCGGTCAAACTCAGCGTTCAGACCGAAACGCTCCGAAATAACCGTTTTCAGTATCTCAAGCTGTATCTCGCCCATGAGCTGTACATTTATGTCTCCCGACTGCTCGTTCCAAACCACATGGAGCTGAGGGTCTTCCTCTTCGAGCTTACGCATTTTTGTCAGCACGTCATGAACGTCCGCACTGTCATGAACTAAAAGACGGTATGTCATTACGGGTTCAAGCAAAGGAGCTTCCGAAGCTTTTTCAAACCCAAGACCGTCTCCTGCACGGGTTTTTGAAAGTCCCTCGACAGCGCATAAGGTTCCTGCCTCGGCTAAGTCGGCTGCCTGATATTTCGCACCCGAATATATCCTTATCCGCGTGACCTTTTCATCTCCCATAGTATCGCGGGGTTTAAGGCTTCCGCCGGTTATTTTAATATGGGTAAGCCGCACTCCCTGCTCATCGGTTATTTTGTAGACCCTTGCGCCAAATTCACTGCCGTAGGACTTTTCTCCGGTGCAGTAGTCAAGTCCCGCCAAAAATTCGGAAATGCCGTCAAGTTTAAGAGCCGAGCCGAAAAAGCATGGGAAAAGCTTTCTTTCAGTTACGGCACAGCGGATATCTCTCTGAGGTATCTGCCCCGAATCAAGGAAAGTATTCATCAGATTTTCATCGGAGAGCGCTATTTCCTCAAAAAATCCGTCGGAAGCTTGTCCCAAGGCTGCCGTGGAAAAATCAATGCAGTTCTTGTCCAAACGGCTTTTAAGTCCTCCCATGAGAACGGATGGTGAATAGGCGGAAATATCCATTTTGTTGACAAAAACTATAGTTGGGATATTGTAACGGCGAAGCAGCTTCCAAAGGGTCTCGGTATGGCTTTGAACACCGTCAGTACCGCTTATGACCAGCACCGCTATGTCAAGGACGCGGAGCGCCCGCTCGGTTTCCGCAGAAAAATCCGCGTGTCCGGGGGTATCCAGAAGAGTATAGATACTGCCGCCGTATCCCATTACCGCCTGCTTGGAGAAAACGGTAATACCGCGGCTGCGTTCTATGGAGTGAGTGTCAAGAAAAGCGTCGCCCTTATCCACCCTGCCGAGGCGGCGCAGTTCACCGGCAGTATAGAGCATAGCTTCGGAAAGCGTGGTCTTGCCGGAATCCACATGGGCGGTCATTCCTACAACAAGCCGCTTCATCGGGTAAGCCCCGCTGCAATTTTATGGAAGTTTGATTTCATGACCGCCAGTCTCCTTGCCGATAATATTATTTACAGTATAGCACATAATCAATCGGCGGTCAACAATTATGTATTTATCGATCCCGTTAGGATAAATACAGTCCGAACAGCTAAAATCCTGACGAAACAATACTATTAGTGCGCTAATAATAAATTTACAGCAGTAAAATCAATTCTCATGGGAAATTTGCGATTTTATGTTGAAAAACTTTTCCGCAGGTGCTATAATATGTCTATTAATATTCGGAGGAACAATCGGTTATGGCAAGATCAAAAAGATACAAAAACCAAAGGAGAGTAATAATTTTGCGCGGAATAAAATACTTATTGATAATAACGGCGCTGCTTCTGGCGCTTGCTTTTGTGCTTACAAAATTTGTGTTTAAGGGCGGTAATGACAAGGAAGGCGCCGAAAACGCCGAGACAGGCGAGACCGTCACCGTATCCGTATCCGAAACGGAAACGACCCCGCCGCCCGAGGAAGAGGAGGATGAGAATATCGACAATAAATGGGCGATGTTCCTTGTGAACAAAAAAAATCCGCTTCCCGCCGATTACGACAGCCGCATCGAGACCAAAGTGGTCTTTGAAAGCTGGCGGGAGTATTTCCTCGACGTAAGAGCCGCCGGGTATCTGGAAAAAATGCTGAAAGCCGCCGAAAATGACGGAATAGACCTGTACGTCGTGTCGGCGTACCGCACCATCGAGTACCAGCAGCAGAACTTCGACAACAGCGTACAGGACAGAGTGGACAGGGGAATGAGCTACGACGACGCCTACGCCGATACCCTTGCGGAGGTCGCACTTCCGGGCGAAAGCGAGCATAACGCAGGTCTGGCTCTGGATATAATGGTGGAGGAGTACCAGAATATGGACGACGACGGCTTTGAGGACACCGAAGCATTTGCATGGCTTGACAAGCACGCCGCAGAGTACGGCTTTATACTTCGCTACCCCAAGGGAAAACAAGAGATCACGGGAATCATTTACGAGCCGTGGCACTACCGCTTTGTGGGAGTGTACTACGCAAACGAAATAAAGAAAAGCGGTCTCTGCCTCGAGGAGTACTACGAACAGCAGGGCTGGACGGACGGAAACGGCAAAGCTGTAAAAATGCGCGGTCCCTGGGACGAGGATGATAAAAAGAACGCCCCCGCCGAAACCACGGCTCCAAAGGAGACCGAGCCCAAGAAAACAATGGCGGCTACGCCCTACTCCGAACAAAAAGCAACCATTATAGTATAGTATATTTGCATCACCGGAAAATTTAATTACAGCAGTTTTACGCAGAAAATAAACAAAATCAAATCCAAAATTTTGCATATATGGGTTTTAGCGAAAGATTTATTTTCATTTTTAAAGCGAAATTGCTGTAAAATGTTGATTTTTTTCCGCAGACGTGGTATAATTATGTAATACTTTAATAATACAAAGGATGTTGCACTATGCTGGATATTAAATTTGTCCGCGAAAATCCGGACGCGGTAAAGGAGAATATCAAAAAGAAATTTCAGGATCACAAACTGCAGCTGGTGGACGAGGCAGTCGCCATAGACGCGGAGCTGAGAGCCGCCAAGACCGAGGCGGACGAGCTGAGAGCCAACCGCAACAAGGCGTCCAAGGAAATAGGCGGACTTATGGCTCAGGGCAAAAAAGACGAAGCCGAAGCTGCCAAAAAGCGCGTTACCGAGTTTGCCGACCGCCTTGCGGCCCTTGAAGCCAAGGAAGCGGAGCTTACCGAAAAGCTTACCAAGAATATGATGGTCATTCCCAATATTATCGACCCTTCCGTTCCTATAGGAAAGGACGACTCCGAAAACGTGGAGCTTGAACGCTTCGGCGAGCCTGTTATTCCCGATTTTGAAGTACCCTACCACACCGACATCATGGAAAGTCTTAACGGCGTAGACCTGGACAGCGCAAGAAAGGTTGCCGGCAACGGCTTCTACTACCTCATGGGGGACATCGCAAGACTGCACAGCGCGGTGATCTCTTATGCAAGAGACTTCATGATAGACAGAGGCTTCACCTACTGCGTACCGCCTTTCATGATCCGCAGCGGCGTAGTTACGGGAGTTATGAGCTTTGCGGAAATGGATGCGATGATGTACAAGATAGAGGGCGAGGACCTGTATTTGATCGGTACTTCCGAGCACTCCATGATAGGCAAATACATTGATACTATAGTGCAGGAAAAAACCCTGCCCCATACCCTTACCAGCTATTCTCCCTGCTTCCGCAAGGAAAAGGGCGCTCACGGCATTGAGGAGCGCGGAGTGTACCGCATACACCAGTTTGAAAAGCAGGAAATGATTGTTGTCTGCAAACCGGAGGACAGCCCCGAATGGTTCCATAAGCTGTGGCGGAACACCGTCGATCTTTTCCGGTCAATGGATATACCCGTCCGTACTATCGAGTGCTGTTCGGGAGACCTTGCCGACCTGAAAGTCAAGTCCTACGATGTTGAAGCATGGTCGCCCCGCCAGAAGAAATACTTCGAGGTGGGAAGCTGCTCCAATCTGGGAGACGCTCAGGCAAGACGCTTAAAGATACGCGTCAACGGCGAGGACGGCAGAAAATACTTTGCCCATACCCTCAATAACACGGTCGCCGCCCCTCCGAGAATGCTTATTGCGTTTCTGGAGAACAACCTCTGCGCCGACGGCTCCGTGAAAATACCCGAGGTGCTGAGACCCTACATGGGCGGCAAGGAAAAGCTTGTTCCCGGCAAGACTTGAGCAAAACGTTTTTTCGGGAATTACGGCATACATTGCCGAATCCTGTCACCTCAAAATCACAGCAAACCTTTCCGCCCCCATTAAAATGGGCATAGCCAAGTAAAAAGCTAAATCAAACTTTGATGGGGACTCCCCGCCTTTTGGCAGAACGACTAAATTTTTAACATTAAATTTTATGACAATACATTATTTTGTTATTGACAAAACCGTATTTTAGTAATATAATTATAATAAAATGTGTCGGATATTGTCCGAATCCAAATCCGCACAAAAAATTGGAGGGAGTTTTTTTATGAAAAACTTGAAAATTGCCACTAAATTGATTGTGGCTTTTGGAAGCGTGTTGGCGCTTATGGTTGTAATGGCAGTTGTGTCGGTACTGTCCACAAATAAGATCAACAATCTCGTTTCAATGTTTTACAACAAGTCTTACGTAAATACTCAGAATGCGGAAAGGATATCCGCCGACATCCATACCGGCGCAAAGAATATGCTCGTTGCTATTATCGACGGCGATCCTGCCGAGACCGAGAGCAGGCTCCGTATGGCTAACGATAACCTTACGGACGCGCAGGAAGCTGTTGAGTTCCTTAAAACCAACTTCCGCGGAGATATGAACGATGTAAACACTGTTGCAGAGCAGCTCCAGATAGTTGTTGACAGCTATATGGAATTCAGCGAGGATGTATATGCCGGAAGAACCGAAGAGGCATACGCTCTCTATGAGGAAAAGATCGTAGGTGCCCTTAAGGTTGCAAGCGATCATGCAGATAATATTGTTGCGTTTGCAATATCCAATGCCGATACAGAATATAACGGTGCCCGTACTACCGGTATAACTACCGAGATCGTTATTGCAGCGGCAGCGGCTGTTGCAGTTCTGATAGGTATCGCAATGGCGGCATATATAACAAAGATGATCGTTTCCGGCGTCGGACAGGCGGAAAGAGCTGCTGTAAATATGTCGAAGGGCAACTTTGATAATGAAATTACATATGACTCTGAAGACGAAGTCGGAGTTCTCTGCAAAAGCATTAAAAACTTTTCCGATGGCAGCAAGCTTATTATTGATGATATCAGCTATGTAACAGGTGAGCTTTCCGACGGTAACTTTACTGTAAAGAGCCGCTGCGAAAATGCCTATGTAGGAGCATTCTCAGCTATCCTTTCCTCGTTTAACAGTCTTATCGACAAGCTCAATGAAATTATAGGCAGGATCAACGAGTCCGCAGATCAGGTATCCTCCGGTTCCGACCAGGTATCCGGCGGCGCTCAGGCGCTTTCACAGGGAGCTACCGAGCAGGCCTCCTCTGTTGAAGAGCTTGCGGCTACTATCCACATTATTTCCGAGCAGATCAACGAGAACGCTGCAAACGCTCATGAAGCAAACGACAGAACCAATGTTGCCGTAAGTGAAATGGGCAGCGCAAACGACAAGATGAAAGAACTTGTCGGAGCTATGGACGAGATCAGCGCATCCTCCGATGAGACTCAGAAGATCATCAAGACCATCGAGGACATCGCATTCCAGACCAATATCCTTGCACTCAACGCAGCTGTTGAGGCTGCAAGAGCAGGTGCGGCAGGCAAGGGCTTCGCAGTAGTTGCCGACGAAGTAAGAAACCTCGCAGGCAAATCCGCCGAGGCTGCTAAGAACACCACATCACTTATCGAAAATACCGTTGCGGCTATCAACAAGGGTAATTCTTTGGTAACAGAGGTTGCCGATAAGATGTCCAATGCAATGGAAGCTTCTAACGTCGTTGTAGACCTGAACATGAAGATTTCCGAAGCGTCTAAGCAGTCCGCCGATTCCGTTACACAGGTTACTGTTGGTATCGAGCAGATCTCCAGCGTAGTACAGACCAACTCCGCTACTGCAGAAGAGTCCGCAGCAGCTTCCGAGGAGCTCTCCGGACAGGCGAATATGCTCAAGGAAATGGTTTCCGACTTCAAATTCAGAGCATATTAATTCTTGCAAAAATATACGGACGTTCCTTGTTGGGAGCGTCCGTTTTTTTATGTGGTAAGCAAATGGATAAAATAAAACAGGGTACGATGATGTACCCTGTTTTATGTAAATTTAAGCAAATTTAAGAACTGCAAATGTGTGTACAGCAGGAAGCTCGCAATGAATAATCTCCGATCTCATATAAGCCTGTAGAATACCTTGCGCTTGGTGTCTTATGAGACTTAAAGCCATATACCGCAAGTATTCAAAAGCAAGACAAGGATACGGAGCTATTATAAACAAAACGCCGAGACTATTGCCTCGACGAATTTAGCGTAATTATGCAAGCCATAGAAAAAATGGAGCGGATTACGGGGCTCGAACCCGCTACCTCCACCTTGGCAAGGTGGCGCTCTACCAGATGAGCTAAATCCGCATAATGGCAGCGGCAGTGAAAAGTGCCGCATGACCGTGCATAAAAGTGGTGCCTCCGGACGGAATCGAACCATCGACACGGGGATTTTCAGTCCCCTGCTCTACCGACTGAGCTACAGAGGCGTCCTCGCTGCACAGTTGCCTATGCCAGTTCCAAAGAAACCGGCTACCGGTTCCAAAAGAACCGGCTGCCAACTCAAAAAAGAATTGGCGACCCGAATGGGACTCGAACCCACGACCTCCGCCGTGACAGGGCGGCGTTCTAACCAACTGAACTATCGGGCCAAACTCGTCCGAAACGAGTTTAAAAAAGGACTTTACAGTCCTTTTGGTGGGAACAATAGGGCTCGAACCTATGACCCTCTGCTTGTAAGGCAGATGCTCTCCCAGCTGAGCTATGCTCCCATTTGAGCGCCTTAATACCGGCGACTTAATTATATTACACCAAATCACCTCAAAAGTCAATAGTTTTTTCCAAAAAAATATTAATATCAGCATATTACACAATAAATTGCATTATATTTACAGCAAAATGACACAAATTACAGTAAAAAAGGATATTGCCGCATATAACAGCAATATCCTGAATGCTTATTTATTACAATATTTGTCAAAATAACAAATATCTTTTGTAAAAATGCCACGCTTAGCGTTTCCGCATATTTCCACCGCAGATATTTCACACACAGAACCGTCTGGAAAAACGACTTTGTCACGCAGTTCCTCGCCGCCGTAGCCGATGTAGGTCAGAAAACGGCTTTTGCAGCCCCTTTCGGTAAATCCGAGACGATATTTAAGTCCGTAATCGCTGAGACCAACAAACTGCCTGTCATAAGCTATATATTTGTGACGGATAATCCCCCGCGCCGACGCGAAGCCATCGGTGTAATTGTAACTGTATGAACCGTTCACGTCTTTCATATGATAATGGCTCACCATTTTTGAGTAATCCCCCGAACTGCCCTCCTCAAAAATATTTTTCGGAACTATCGTTTTGGGATTCACAGGAGACAGCCGCACCTCGTTGACAGCGCCTATGTAGGGATAATCCTCATTCAGCGAAAGAGAAAGACTGACAATAGCTGACCATTGGCTGTCATGCTCGTTGACATATATGTACCGCACTGTCTGGGAACTGTTCTGCCATGTAACATTGGGAACGATCATCTTTTCAGACATCAGCGTGTTCAGGGAAAGTCCCGCTAAAAGCCCCGGGGCAAGCTCGTTTTGGGCAAGCATTGATGAAAACCCCCTTGAGGACAGTCTCATGACCGTTTTTCCGCCGCTTTTAGTAACGGTGAGGCTGTCCATAATGCCCCTGTGCAGTACCTTGCCGCCCACAGAAAGCTTAGCCTCCACCACGTCGGAAACGCCCTCGCCTCCGATAACCGTTGCTTCAAGAGTACTGTACGGTGTGTACCTCTCCTTTCTGCACCTGAAACCCGCAAGCTTGTTTATGACAAAAGTTTTGCCGCCGGTAGTTTTCAAGGTAAGCTCCGCGTTTTCCATGTTCATTCTGATACCGCCTCCTTGTCAGTATTTTCGGCGATTTCCGCGCTGCCGACAAATTCTGCCTCAATTTTTTCGGAAAAACCGCTTTTTCCGCAGCATTTGTAATCGGCGAGAAACACATTCTCAAAAACCATTTCGGCGTAAGTAAGGGTAAGCTTTGTACCGTTCCGCAGAAGTCCGTCAAGAACGTCCGCGCAGGGATTTTCTGAAGTACCCGAAAGCCGTATTCGGACAGCCTTTGCGCCTCCGTTCCAAAGATAAACAGCTCCGCTTGTAAGAACAGTCTCCCCTAAAGCGGCGGAGCGGGCTATGGAGTATTCCTCAACAAAAATCTTTACGCCGCCGAAAACAGCGGAATTTTTGTCAGCCGCAAAGGTCATAGCCGTGCCTCCTTACCTCGAAAATCAGTTCGCACCAGACCCTGTCGGTTTTGATATCGTAATAATTTTCGGAAATTTCCACTCCGTAGACCTCTGCTCCGCTGTCTGTCACCGCCGGGATAACTGTTTTTTCCGCCGCCGTGCGTACCGCTTCACCCTCTGAGCCGAAAGCCTGAACGATCACCCTCACATGAGCGGTAACGTCTGAAACTCCGCTGCGAAGCCGTTCCAGCTTAATTTTTTTAATACCCGCATAAGCGTGCACCTGACCACGTTTTTTTTCAAATCGGTCTGAGGTGTATTCTCCGCAGCAGGGTATTTCCGCCTCAGCAATCGCTGCGATGATAGGATTAACAATATCCATACCAATTGCTCCTTTCTCAAATTATTCCATTCTCAGGAACAGAAATCCGTCGTCGCGTATAAGCCCCACGCATAACGCCTCGTAGCTCCGATAGAGCTTTTCGGCAAATTCTATCCTGCGTGGGTAATCGCTTTCGGAAGCCACCGCTCCCGTCCTTGTAAGGGAGAGCCTTTCCCTCGCCGCCTTTATTTCCAGAACCCTGCACAGTGTCTCAGCCGCGGCAAGGTAGTACAGGCGCGGGTCGCTCATGCTTTCATCGCCTATGATACGCCTGCCGGTGTACTCTGCCGCAAGCTCTGCCGCAGGAAGAAAGCTGTCCGCATCCTCCCCGCAGTAAAAAAGCTTAAAGACTGCAAATACCTTTTCAATGTCAAGTTTTTTTTCTGACTCCATTTTGTTTCCTCCCCTCAGACCTTCATAAGGTACTCCTCAAGGCGTTCAGGCGTTTTGGTGGACTTTCCGGCGGAAAGTATCCTTCCCAGCTCCTCCAGTTCGCCAACCTCAAGCTTATCGCATAAACGGTCAAAGACCTGCTTTGCGCAGCCGTCGGGACACCTCAGCGCAAGAGCGCGCCTGATACTTTTTTCCAGTTCATCCCGTGAAACTGAGTTTTCGGAAGCTTCCGGAGCTTCGGCAGATTCCGTACTTTCGGAATCGTCCGAAGTATCGGAAATAGCTTCATCAAACTTTTTTGTTACCCCCGCCCTGACCTGCGCGGGAACGGCAACAAAGCTCCATTCGTAAGCGTCGGAGATATCTTCCAGCGACAGGAAGCACTTTTTGCCGTCGTACCGTCTGCCCTTGACATGGTGACACGCCTTAACGCGCCTGTCTGTGCCGCAAACTGAGCAAATATGCCTTTCGGCGGCGCAGGACACCGAAACCTCCTTTTTGATACCGCCTTCTATCTCACGTATAAGGTCGGCGTTGGAATCAGTTCTCACCATGTAGGCGTTGGCTTTTATGTAGGCGTAAGGCTCGCCGAGGGAATTTCCCCGGCTTTCCTCCACAACTTCCGCTGAGAAAATACGCGCCGTCTGATTACCGCCTTTCGGGTCGTGATCGAAAATACCCGTTACACCCACGAATTTTTCCGCCATTTCGTCAAGAGACTTACGCGAAAAGCGTTCGTTATCTCTGTCAACCTCGTTGTCGCAGAGTATTACGGGAAAAATAAATACCTCATCGCCGGTAAACTTCCGCCGTGTAAATTTGTTGAGCTGTTCAAGAGCCGCAGAATTATTATTAATATTTTCCATTTTATTGCTCCTTTGTAATTTCATACGGGTAAACCGCGTCCTCCCTGTATGGGGAGGACGGTCTGCCCGCTCGGTATAGCTGTTTACGCGTTATGCGCCGATAGCAAGGCACTTTACAGCGTCCGCAGAAATAACGGAGAACCCCACGTTCACAGCCACAGCCGCACCGTCTGAGAGCTTGGAAATAAGCTTGTCCACGTCCACTGTGACCTCGCCGCCGCGTATCATTTCGAGAGCGCAGGTCTTGTCCAGACCGATAACGGTATTGTCGTCAACGGCAGGGGAGGCGATTATTTCCGCGCCGAAAGGAGTAACGGTGTTGCCGCCTCCAGTCGTAACGGTTTTGTTCATTTCGTCGAAAGCGAGTATCTTAGCCGCCGTCGCAGGAGAACAAAGCACAGCGTTCATATCGCAGCTTTTGAAATTACCCCAGAAAGCCGCCAGCTCGGAGTAATTAAATGTGCTGCCGGACATAGCAACGGATTTTCCGCTTTCAGTAAGAACCTTTACGGCAGCCCCCTCAATAGCCTTTGCAAGCTTCGCGCCTACAGCTCTGAGAGCGGCGGCAAAAACGTCCAGTCTCTGCTGTCTGATGACCTCATAGGGAGCGTTGATAAGTCTGCCGTACTTTTCGAGAACGATGGCGTTGTCAGTAAGCGTAATGCTGCTTTCTGGAAGAACCGATCCAACCCCGACTGCTTTCGTATACATTTTGGTATCATTTGTATCATCGGCTTCACTTTCTCCGTCGTCAAGAACGATCCCCCGGCAGTCGATACCGTCGGTAACGCTTACAGCCGCAGTAATTTTGTTAAGACAGCCGCTGTTAAGTCCGCTTTCAACGGCACGTCTTACAAATTCGGGAAAGAGCAGCGCGCTCTCTGCTGTCTGGAAGAACTTGTCAACCTTGTCCGCATTAACGCCGCGCACTTTGATGTCGAAACGCTTGAGCTGGCGTTCAAAAGCGTCCGCCTTGCGCAGAGCCTCGTCTGTGTAGTTCTCGGAGGGATCAACAGCCTCCAGAGCCTGGGAAAAAGTCTTGCCGGAAAGATTGTAAAAGCCCTTTTCAATTTTAACAGTATTATACATATAGTATTACTTCCTTTCTAAATTACAAATTATTATCTTCAAATTTGCGTTCCAGAACAGCTGCCTGAGCGTTGCGGAGCCTCGCTTCCGCAAGAACAGCCTCGTCCTGAAGATTGATGTTGTCCCACTCCACGGACACCGCGCCGCAGCATCCCATAAGCTCCAGCCATACCTCGCATATCTGGCGTATCACAGGGGTAAGCTGCCTGCGGTAATATTCCAGCTCCGATGTAAGAATGTCCGCCTGCTGAGAGGACATTCTCTCCGTGGAGGACCATGTAAGTCCCAGCAGGAACGGCGGCACCGACAGCTTTGCAACTATCTGCTCCAGAAGCTGGCGTACGGGGATTTCCGTGTCGATTATCTGGTTATCCGCGCCGATAACCTTTATATCCACATCGCCTACCGCCACAAAATCCCGCACCTCGCCGCAGCGCATGGCGTTCATGCCGTCGCTCCATTCCTTGGCGATCTGCTGGGCGCGTTCCTTTGCAAAAGCCATTTCTCCGCTGTCAGAGGGCTTGTAGGTAACGGCATACCGCACGTTTCCCACGCGGTCGAAATTCTGACCTATACACTCATAGACCCTCATCAGTACCGCCGAAATGCAGGGCAGACCCCGCAACACCGACTGTCCGCTCGGGCAGCGCTCCGATGGATTCAGCGCGCTATATACCACGAACCGCGGATCTTCAACCGGTATCCATCGTTCGCCTTCACGTCTGAAATATACCCTGTCGCAGGGATTCGCTCCCGCCTTGCACAGGAACTTTTCCGTACATATGGGAGCAAGCCCGAAAACGTTACCCCTATCGGAATCAACTATAAGCTCTCCCGCCGCCGAACCGTAGGTCAGCATACTGTCCAGAAAAGCGTCTGTAAAAGCGTACAGGGATCTTCCCCCAATTCCCACGGGAACTTCCTCAACGAACCTGTCAAGCTCCTCCTGCCACCGCGAATCGGAGCATATGACCCTGTAGCCGCCGGTGAGACGTATTATTTTCTGCAAAGCCGCGTCCACAATGGGGACGGAGTACCGCAGATTGTCATAGAGCCTGTGCTCTTCAACGCCCGCAGGCTGGAGCGTCAGCAGATTTATACCGTCAGCGGAAAACCTGCCGCTTGATACCGCCGTATCGGAAAGCTTCATGCCTGTATCAGTCCTGCGGCTCATGAGCCTTTTTATCACGTTCATTTTATCTCTCCTTTCATATAAAGTATTGCGGAACGCGGTCTCGCCGCCCCGCTCAGCTTCTTGTCACCGAACCTGCCCAGAATCCGCCGCCCTCGCCGCGGAAAAAGGCGCTTGTTACAAAATATCGCATATCGTCCATAGCGTGGTCGTTTTCCTTGATGGGAACATCACCGCCGCGGCTTTCGTCCCAGCGGTACAAAGAAAACTCCCTAAGCGTGTCGGCGCAGCTTTCGGAAAACATAAGCCGTTTGTCCCGCAAAGCGTCGGAACACCGCCTTATGCCCGAAACCACGTCGTTTTTAGCGGGTAAAACGGGAAATTCTCCGTGACGTCGGATACACTCAATGAACGAAGCCGCTGACGGGTCGACAATAACGCCAAGCACCCGTCTGCCGCCTATGAGCTGACGAAGCCCCCCGTAGTGCTCCTCGTCGGTTCGGGACATTCCCTCCCGCTTTGAGCTGTAGTAATATTCGCTTATTCTGTACCAGACCTCTCCGCTTCTGCCCCAAAGCCCGAAGGAGGAAGGGTTCACCGTACCGTAATCACAGGAGACCGCATACGCTTCAAAGCTTTCGGGCAGTATTTTTGCAATGTGCTTTTCCTCCGAGAACATGGGGTACACAAGCCCCTCCGCAGCCACCCATTTTCCGAGAATGAACCTCTCGTAAAAAACGCCCGAGTAAAGCCGTCTGTACCGTTCCCTCACCGCAGCCGACAGAGAAGGGTTGTCGTCCATGGTGAAGTGGAGGTACAGCGCGTTTTTCTCCCGCGCCTTGAGTATCCATTCGCGGTAGAACCAGTGGTATGGATATGAGGGATTGCAGCTGAACCACAGCTTGGAGTTTTCAACCGAGCACCTTGCGATAGCCTGCTCCACAAAGGAGCGCGGCATGAGAGCGACCTCGTCAAGCAGCGCGCCGCAAAGGGTGATACCCTGAATGAGCGCGGCGGAACCCTCGTCCCGTCCTCCGAAAAAGTAGAAGCGGTTAGACCTGCCTCCCGCGCTTATGTCGGCATAGCCGCCGCTGACCTTTTCCTCGCAGGAAAAGCCCAGTCCGCGCAGAGCGGATAAAAGCGGAACGACCAGATTTCTTCTGACCGACGTGACAGTCTTGCCGCAAATAGCAAAATTTCCGCCGTTAAAGTTAGCCGTCGCCCAAGCCGCAAAGGAAAGTGACGTGCAAAGGGTCTTGCCGCTTCTTACCGCTCCGTCGCAGATTATGGCGTCGCATTTTTTGTACCGCTCCGTTTTCCACCATGTAAGAACAGTTTTTTGCTTTACCGAAAAACGCTTGAATTTAGCCAAACAAACACTTCCTTTCAGAGGATAAATTTTACTCGTCCGGCGGGGATTCGCCGTCCTGTGCGGTATTCGCAGCACTGCCGATAGCGTCGAAGAAGCTTTGAGCCGCACTGTCAGAAGCCCTGGAGTTCCGTATCTCGCTGAGCTTTTCGGCTGCCTTGATCCTGTCCGTGAATTTGAATTCACAAACTCCCTTGCCGAATTTCAGCTCGGACACATTATAGAGATCAAGCTTGCGTATCTCCTCGTCGCTGAGGTTTTCCAGATCGGACTTGGCAAGTATAACCACATCGTTTATCCTGCCGCCCACCAGCCTGTCAAGGGTGTTGGTAACGCCGTCCACAGTAAAGCGCTTCATTATTTCGGCGTACTTGGCAGCAAGGTCCTCCGCTTTGGGATTTTCCAAAACAGTCATAGCGGTCTCATAAGCCTTTTCGGGAGGGATACCGCAAATTGCCGCCGCCTCGGAAATATTTCCGCTTTTCATATAGTGATAGAGGAATTTTTTCTGGCGGCGGGTCAGTTCACCGTTCATAGGGTCACCTCCTTTCCGAAAGCGTTCGCCGAAGCGTCCGGTGCGGAACGGTTTGCGGCGAAAACGTCTTTCACTATAAGGCTCAAAAACGCAAAAAGTTGCACACAAACGTGCAACTTTAGAAAAAATATTTTTTGTTTTTATGTTTTTTCGGTACTATGCCCAAACCGCAGGTGCAATTTTTATTGATATAAACATAAATTTAAAATCCCGACAGTCTTTCCCGCCCCCTTGAGGGGGCATTGCTATGTAAAGATTCAAACAAGTCTGCGTAGATGGGGTGACTCAGCCTGCGGGGGCTCTCTGCCGCTATACATAAATTTATAACCGTAATTGATTCGCTAAATCTTGACAAATGTAATTATTATATGCTATAATTATCTATTAATATAGTATGGAGGGATTGCGCCATGAAATGTCCGTTTTGCGGTTTTGAGGATACTAAAGTCGTGGATTCCCGTCCCGTGGACGGAAAAAAACGCCGCAGGCGCGAATGCACAAGCTGCGGAAAACGCTTTACAACATATGAATCCGTGGAAATGCCCGTGCTGCTGGTACTGAAAAAAGATAACACTATAGAGCTTTTTGACAGGAATAAACTGGTAAAGGGTTTGTCTACGGCAGTGAAAAAGCGGCCCGTGTCCGCTGACGACATCGACAGGATCGTTGACGCTGTGGAAAGCTGCTATGCAAACACTATGCAGGATCGTATTTCTTCGTCCGAAATAGGCGATATCGTCCTGAAAGAGCTTAAAGCCATAGATCAGGTGGCTTATGTGCGCTTCGCTTCGGTCTATAAGGATTTCAACGATGTGGAAAGCTTTATAAACGTCATTTCCGAGCTGAAAAAGGGGTAACTTTTTTGCATAGATTTTAAAAAACTTTTTGTATGTAATGCACAAATTTGAAAAATAATTGTTGATATTTTTGGTGAGATAATGTATAATATATGAATAAACATACCTGTTTGGGGGTGCGTTGGATCATATGAATGACGAAAAAAAACAGCGTCTTCTTTTTTTACGGCTTGCATACTCAGGTACGGCGGTCACGCTTGTTTCTCTGGCAGCAATTATTTTTCTGCCATCGCTTCAAAGCGTTTTTATTACTCTGGCTGCGCTTTCTGCTGCCGGAGCAGCTGTTTTGTTTGGAATATTGTTCGATCAAATGCGCAAACGCATTGACTGCAGCGACCGTCTTGTTGAAAAAGCAAACGGATATGCTGAAATAAGATACGATAAAAAAACCGAGACGGCTGTAATTTCGGGAAAATTTTCTGAGATAACCGGCCTTGATGTTCCAAACGGCGCTATCGACGACACCGACTATAAAAAGCTCGTCCTCGATATGATATCGTACCCCTCTTCGGCCGGTGTGGACATCTATATGGCTGCGCGCCCGGAAAGCTGGATAAAGATACATAACTTTGAAAATGAGGATTTTGAGATAACTATGATTTCCGACGTTTCGGAGCTGGTGTCCTGTCAGAATATAATCAAAAGCCTCAAGTATTACGACAGCGAAACCGGTGTGCTCTGCCGCGACGCGTTCATTTCCAAGGTGCGTTCGGTCTCGGGTTCGCATTTGGGTACGGTGGGGCTTATCAATCTTCTGATAAGCGGTGTCGATAAGCTTAGTTCCTTCAAGGGCACTTCCGCTGCCGACAGGGTGGTAGCAAGAGCCGCTTCATTTATCAAAAAATTTGAAAATCCCCACAATATATTTTCTGGAAGAACTGCCACAAATGAATTTTGCGTGCTTATTACCGACACCTACGAGGAGGGCTGCCGCAAATATGCGGATAAGCTTTTTAACGGACTTAACGATATCCTTGCCTCCTCCGACGGCAGCGAATATATCCGCGTTTACTGCGGATACGCTCTTTTCAGCGGCGAGGAAAATGACGCGGGAACAATGATGTCCGCAGTAGATTACGCTGCATTTGAAGCCAAATCTTCGGCTTCTGAGGCTCCGGTGGAATTTGACAGGGCGAACTTTGTGCTGAGGGCTTACGATTTCAAGAAAATACAAGTGTTCAAAAAAATCATTGAGGAAAACCTTGTGAATTACTATTTCCAGCCCGTGGTGGACGCCCGTACGGGAACGATATTCGGATATGAAGCTCTTATGCGGCCTCAGGAAACAGACGGTATAAAGCTTTCTCCGATTGAGGTGGTAGACATTGCCTCCGAACAGGGAATGTCTGCGGCGGTCGAGTACCTCACGATTTCAAGGACTGTTTCCTACCTTTGGGAAAACCGCGGGCTTTTCAATGATAAAAAGCTTTTTGTCAACGCTATTCCCAACTGCCTTATTTCCGATGAGCTTTACGCGGGTATTGCAGATTCCTACGGCGGCGTTTTTGACAAGCTGGTCATTGAAATTACCGAGGGACTTCAGATCACTCCCGAAAGCGTGGAGGTCATACGTGAAAGATACGGCACAAGAGGCGCTCTTATCGCTATGGACGATTACGGAACAGGCTATGCGAACGAATCAACGCTGCTGTCAATAAGCCCCGATTTTATAAAGATAGACCGCTCCCTCATCATGGAGATCAATAACGACGTTCAGAAGCAGCACCTTGTATCAAATATGATAGACTTTGCAAAGAACCACGGCATAAAGGCTCTTGCAGAGGGTGTGGAGACCCGTGATGAACTGGAGATACTCATAACTTTCGGTATCGACCTTATTCAGGGCTTCTATACAAGCAAGCCAAGCCCGGCTCTTATTCCCGAGATACCCGCGTCTGTACGCGACGAGATCCTCGAAATGAACCTTAAAAATATCGGATACAACCAAAAGACCTATACCGTCGATTCAGACGAGCCGCGCGATCTTGCAAAGCTTGCCGTGTACGGCTACACCGATATTTTGATAGAGTCGGAAAATGCTTTTTTTACAGGCAGCGCTTCATGCTCGGTCAGCCTTAGGATGAAATGTCCGGACGGCTACAGGGGAAATATCAGCATTTGCGGCGTGAACGTTTTCGGTTTGGACGCTCCTGTCCTTACCCTTGGCAAAAACTGTGACGTAACTCTTACGGTCGATGGAAAAAACTTTTTTTCATACGAGGGTATACGGGTGCCCGCCTCCAGCAGTCTCACTATTAACGGCGAGGGTCAGCTGAATATTGATATGAACAGCCCAAGCGGAGTTATCATCGGCGGCGGCTGTTTGCAGGACTTTGGGTTGATCACCGTAAACATTGAGGGCAGCCTGAATATTACGTCTCAGTCCGGAAGCGTTGCTGCTATAGGCGGCGGCTTCGGAGGAGAGACGTCCGCTATAGATATCAAGGGCGGACTTATTACTGCTGAGCTTAAAGGCGAGTCCCTGATCGGAATCGGAGCGGTATCCGGAAACGTGGGAATAAATCTTGGGAACTGCAATATCGACATTGACGCGGCAGGTCAAAACGTTATCGCAATAGGCACGCGCAACGGAAAAGTCAATCTGGACTGCGGTTCAACGGTTGCAGCCTCTTGTTCGGGAGACAACTGCTGCTGTTTCGGTTCCCTTGAAAACGGCGGCGGAAGCCTGAGCTTTGACGGAGCATACTGCGATCTGGCGGTTCGCTCCAAAAACGGAGCGGCAATTGGCGCTGTGAACGGAAACTTTGATATTAAGATCAATTCCGGCGAATACAATATTTTCTGCGAGGGAAACAGTGCGGTCGGAATAGGCGACTGCTTCGGTTCCGGAAACGTTGCGGTATCAGGCGGAGTTTTCAAAATGCACATCGCCGCTTCCACTGAGGTATCAATTGGTTCCGCAAAAGGAGAAACCGTTATCGCAGGAGGCAGCATAGTCAGCGACAGCCGTGAAAAAATAAATGCAGTAAGTCCATACGGAGCGCCTCTTGAGGAAATACGTATGGAGTGCGGAAACTTCAGTGAGAAAATTTCCATTGAGGGAAACGAGTATGTTTACAATGCGTCTGCGTTCAGGGATGAAACCTTTGTCAGCGTGTACCTGCCCGTCGGATATGAGTTAAAATACAATAATAAAAAATAGCAAAATTTTTCTCTTACGCACAAACTGATTTACTGATTTTATGTCTGCTAAGTAATTGAAAAACGCCGCCAACATGCAAAAACGTATTGTTTATGCACGCTCGCGGCGCTTTTTTCATTCTTTGCTTGGTATCGTTTTTTGTGAATGCAGTTCAAGTCACGCGCAGTGATACAAATGACGGCCGACTGCTTTATTTTTCCGTTTTTCTGTATTCGCCGGGAGTTACCCCGAACAGCTTCTTGAATTTGCGGCAAAAGTATCCTACGTTTTCAAAGCCCGTGTCCCGGGCGATTGAATAAATACTGCCGTCTGTGGAAGCAAGAAGCTTTGCGGAGCGTTTCAGTCTGTAGTTCACCAAATAGCTCACAGGAGAAATATGCAGATATTTGCTGAATATATTCAGCGCGCTGCTTTTGCTGAGGGATACGGTTTGCGCAATATTCTCCAGCGTGATATGCTCCCGATAATTTTTATGTATGTACTGCATCATTATCTGAAGCTGAGCCTGCGTATGGGCAGACACTTTGGATGAGGGAACACGATCAGATATGTTCACATTTTCGTATACAGAGCTCCATATTTTCAGGAGAAGTTCCGCGGTTTTCAGTTCACACAAGTCTTCCTTTTCCTGAACGTTAAATACTGACAGCAAATCTTTAAGAACGTCGTTCTGCCACGGGATTTCAGGGGAAAGTATCAGACATTCCATTGACGAATCAAGCAGGGGCTGTATATATTTGCGGTATATCAGACTTTCCTCCGGTGAAAGCAGGGACGGCGAAAATACTATATTGGGGATAATAACGCTTTCAGACGCTTCAAAGCGGTGAATGACCTGGGAGTTTATAAATATGCCAGTACCCGCAGTTAAAACGTGTCTGCCGCTTCCGACAAGAAATTCGGCTGTCCCGTTTTCAATAAATACAAATTCCACCTCGGAATGCCAGTGCCAGTCAATGCAGTGAAAATCAAACAGCCATATGTCCTCTTTGTAGTATTTGAAAGGATATTCATCACTGCCGTGACAAACCGTTTCTCTCAGGGTCTCGTCCGTTTTGATCCTGCCGTAGTTGTTGTCCGATTTCATTCCTGCGCCTCCGCTTTTGCGATATTGTGCAATAAAATTGTGAAATAGTGTCTTGCTATCCTGATATGTCTGTGATATAATCCAATTACATTATAACAGTGAATTGGAGGAAAGTCAATATGGCAAAAAATTATAAAAAGACTATGGCGGCTTGCTACCTGGGTTTTATTACGCAGGCGATTGCGGCAAACTTTGCGCCGCTTCTGTTTCTTAAATTTTACAAGGATTACGGCATACCATTGGGAAAAATCACTCTTATATCCTCGGTGTTTTTCATAACGCAGCTTATTACGGACGTTTTGTGCGCAAAGTTTGCGGACAGGATAGGATACCGCAGATGCGCTGTTGCTTCCGAGATATGCTCGGCTGCCGGACTTTTGGGACTTGCATTTCTGCCCGAGCTTTTGCCCGATCCCTTTGTCGGGATAATGGCAAGCGTGGTCGTCTATGCCGTGGGCAGCGGACTAATAGAGGTGCTGGGCAGTCCTATCGTTGAGGCGTGTCCATTTGAAAACAAGGACGCCGTTATGAGTCTGCTGCACTCATTTTACTGCTGGGGTTCGGTTGGAGTGATACTTATATCCACGCTCTTTTTCGCGGTATTCGGCATAGAAAGCTGGAAATGGCTTGCCTGCATATGGGCGCTGATACCGCTTTGCAACGTCTATAATTTTGCGGTCTGCCCTATCGAAAAGCTTACGGACGACGGGGAGGGAATGAAAATAAGCGGTCTGCTCCGTATACCGTTATTCTGGCTGGCAATTATTCTGATGATATGCGCGGGAGCCTCGGAGCTGTCCATGGCGCAGTGGGCTTCGGCGTACTCCGAATCAGCTCTTGGCTTGTCAAAGGCTGCGGGTGATCTTGCGGGTCCCTGTATGTTTGCGGTAACAATGGGCATAAGCAGAGCTGTTTACGGAAAGTACGGCAGCAGAATGAACCTGCTGAAGTTTATGCTGGGTTCGGGCTGTCTTTGCCTGATATGCTACATAGCCGCTTCGCTGTCGAACGATCCTGCGGTGGGACTGGCTGGCTGCATTGTCTGCGGCTTTTCGGTTGGAATTATGTGGCCGGGCACTATAAGCATATGCTCGGGACGTATTCCTGCCGGCGGTACTGCTATGTTTGCCCTTCTGGCTATGGCTGGAGATCTTGGAGGAGCTTTCGGACCGGGGTTAGTGGGCAGCGCAGCGCAGAGTGCAAACGACAATTTACAGAGAGGAATGCTCGTTGGCTGCGTATTCCCGCTGGTACTGATAATATCTCTTCTTTCGCTGAAAGGTGCGGGGAGAGGCGCTAAATCCCAAAATTCATAACAGGTTGTTTTTAAGAGAAAACTCAGAAATAACAGGCAGATATACTTATTGAATTTATCGCCTTAACGAAAATTACACGTCTATGGCAGAAAATCAAAGCGTTCTGACTGGACGAGAGACAGTTTAAGCATAGAGCTGAGATTTTATTGGAAAAGTATTGATTTTATGTCCGAATTGTGATACAATTATTATAATATCAACTGTAAAATTCTGTTACCGTACCAAAAACGCGGCGTAAATTTTGTTTCAGACATAAAGTCGCGCGGCAGACCAAAATATGAAAGGATATGCTGTTATGAAAAAGCTTCTCTCGTTCCTTCTGTGCGCCGTTATGGCGTTTTCCGTCATAAGCGGAACTGTATTTACCGCCGGCATGTTTGACGTTTCAATAACCTCGGAGGCGGCAGATTATAACAAAACTATGCTGCCCTATTGCTACCGCAAGCTCACCGACGAAGAGAAACTTGCATATCTGAAAATACGCACTGCGTTCATTGATCACAAAAAATCCGTTGACATAGAAATCCCGGTGGAAACTGCGGATAAGCTTATAAATATTTTGATGTTTGCAGACTCTATGACAAGCTTCAACGTTCCTGTGGGGGATTCCTCCATAGAATATTATTACTATGAGAATACGATGACAACAAGCTCAATGATGTTCAGCTATGTTTACAGCAAAAAAAATTACGATCTTCTGATACAAAAGGCCGACAAGGCTGCTGATAAAATAATTTCAAAGTTTACGGACAAAACCACTGACTATGAAAAAATAAAGATCATACACGATTATATAATTGATAAAACTGAGTATTTCAACAATAACGCCAACAGCAGTATTTACGACGCACTTGTCAAAGGAAACGCAAAATGCGACGGATATGCCCATGCTTTTGATTACGTATGCGCTAAAGCGGGGATACGCTCCTGTGAGGCTTACGGTACTGCACGGAACGAAAACGGCAGTTCTGAAGCCCATGTATGGAACAAGGTTTACTATAATAAAAAATGGTACAATGTGGACGTTACATGGGACGACCCGGTGGACAATCTTAAGGAAAACAAATCCTACAAATATTTTATGATAAGCGACCGGGCGATAAGCGCTACCCACACCCAGGAGGACAAGGGCTTCTACGTTCCCGCGGCAAAGTCTGAAGACGCGGATTACTATAAAAAATACGGCTTTTACGCCAAGACCCTGAATGAAGCAAAAACAATATTTGCCGATAAAGCAGCCGAGGCGGCTAAAAAAGGCAGGTCGTCTGTTACGGTAAGATTTTCGGACGAGGAGCTTTATAATTCGGCGGTAAAATGCTTTGAAGAAACCAACGATATGTTCAGCATACTTGAAAGAGCTTCAAAAAAGGCAGGCGGTACTATTATTGACGACGGGTGTCTGTACGAAGCCGACAATTCCTGTTCTTATACCTATACTATTTACTTCTATTTCAAAGGAAGCAGGATTTCGGATTACTATTCCGATGTTAAACAGCTTGACAGCGGAACTTTTGACTTTCTAAAGGAACTCGGATTAAAAACGGAATAACCGCCGGTTTGAACAAACAGGTCTTCCCGCAGCGCTCTTTGCGCGGGAGGGTCTGTTTTATTATCCCTGTGCGGACTCAGCGACGATATCAATGGGTATTGCAGACCGCATGGATACGTAGTACAGAAGTACAGCAATACAGCGGCGCAACTGAGAGTTGCAAAAGTTCCAAGCCGGATTGGTGGATTTTTCTGCCGTAATGCTGTATAATAAAGTTACTGAAAAAGAAAGGAAGGCGAAAATAATGACTATCGGCAGTCAAATACAAAAACTCCGCACAGAAAAGGGTTTGACGCAAGAGCGCTTTGCTGAATTTATGGAGGTCTCAAGACAGTCCGTCTCAAAGTGGGAGCTTGGACAAGCCATACCCGACGTGGAAAAAATCATACGTATGAGCGAACTGTTTGATGTTTCCACGGATACAATTTTGTTGAGGAACCCGGACAGGGAACAGGAAAACCCCAATCCACTGCATTTGGGCAGCGTTTACCTCGTGGTAAAGGATTTTGAAAAGTCCGTAGAGTTCTACGAAAAATTTCTTGGCGTAAAAGTAGGGGACCGCTGCCGAAGCGGAAACAAATTCGTGGAATTTTACATCGACAACAAGTGCATTTCCCTGATGAACGAAAGCAATATCCACGGACACTGCACCGATTTGAACAGCCCCTATAAGTTTGTGCAGAACTACTGGGTGGAGGATCTGAACACGGAGCACGAACGGGTAAAGTCCCTGAATATCGGCTATGTTACCGAAATTCTTGAAGCCTATCCCACTTATAATTATTTTCACCTTACCGACCCCGATAATAATATTATCGAAGTTACTGGAGGCTATCACATGGATACTTATGTATGTCAGAGCTGCGGAATGAATATGCAGCCAGAAGAGTACGGAAAAAACGCAGACGGAACGCCCAACAGCGAATACTGTAAATACTGTTTCCACGACGGACATTTCTCAAAGGACGAGACTATGGAGGAAATGATAGAAAGCAACTTGAAGTTTCTTGACGAGTTCAACAAGGACGGAGGAACAAATTTTACCCCCGACGAGGCAAGGGCGGAAATGATGAAATATTTTCCGACCCTGAAACGCTGGAGGCAATAGGCAATATACGGTCAGCCGATAAGACGGCAGATAATTTCATTTGAAACAAGGCACCCCTCTGCGGTAAGCATTAGCGCGCCTTGTTCTTTTTTTACCAGACCGCTTTTCAGCAGCGGCTCCGCGCGGCTTTCCGCTTTCGGGAAGTCCGCAAGCCTGAGTCCTTCTTTGGTCAGCCTCAGAGCGAGCATGGCTTTTTCATCACGGTCTCCGCCCGTGCCGAGAGATATCTTTTCCTGTAACGGCGCGGAAATAAATTTTTCCGTGTCTGGAGGACAGTAAAACCTCACGCCGTCCAAAAAGCTGTGCGCCGACGGCCCTATGCCGAAATATTCTTCGCACCGCCAATATTTCAGATTATGGCGGCACTCAAACCCATTTCGGGCAAAGTTCGATATTTCGTACTGATCAAAGCCTACCGCCGAAAGCTTTTTCGCCGCATTCAGGTACATATCTGCTGTCTCGTCCTCATTCGGAAGCTTTTCCGCAAGGGTCTTGTCAAACGAAAGCGGAGTACCACTTTCAACCTTCAGCAGATACGCCGAAACGTGAGTAAGCGGCAGCTTCAGAAGCTGATCCAGGGTACGGTTCAGACTTTCCGCAGTCTGCATAGGAGTGGCGAGCATAAGGTCTGCGCTGATGTTTTTAAAGCCTGCTCGGTACGCCGAAAGGACAGCTTCACGCGCCTTGTCTGCGTTATGCAGCCGTCCCAGAGCGGCAAGTTCACCGTCGTCAAGGGACTGCACTCCGAAAGAGATACGGTTTACGCCTGCGGCTTTCAGTCCGCAAAAATAGGCATTGTCCGCGCTTTCAGGATTGCATTCCATGGAAATTTCCGAGCCGTACGAAATATCGGCGGCTGACAGAATATCCGATATTTGTTCAGCCGTAAGCAGAGAGGGAGTCCCTCCGCCGAAATAAACTGTGTCGTATTTCAGTCCCGCAGCCTTAATATTTCGTATTACAGCGCGTACATAATCGTCTGCGCGGGACATATCCGCCGCGGAGTAAAAGTCGCAGTACAGACATTTCCTTTTGCAGAACGGTACATGAACGTAAAGACCCGCAGACTGCAAAGCGTCCGCCCCCTTAAAGCTTTGTTTTCATAAGACCGTGTTCGGAGCAGTAAAAGTACAGCTCCCTGCCGCCTATCTGCGGAAGCCGAGCGGCGGCGTCCTGCTCGGGATAAAGCCTTTGCAGGTACACCCTGTCGCAGTCCGCAGCGGCTGCAAACGAAATGTAGTGCGACTTTTTCATCTCGTGGGGAAAGGTCACATAAAATTCGTCGTCTATAACTTCGGTTTTGGGAGTATGTCCTTCATCGGGTGCGCCCGCTTCAAGCGGTGAAAGCTTTCTTCCGCAGCAGGATATTTCCGCCGCAGTTGCAGCTGTAAATATGTTTCCGCATTCGGGACACACATAAAATTTTATTCGTTTCATATTTCCTCCGTTCTGACTGCATTGGTTCAGTTCGCCGCTGAGAAGAGTTTCAACGGGTACTCCGAACAGAGAGGCAATGCTGTCGAGGACGGATATATCGGGACAGCCAAGTCCCCGCTCCCATTTGGACACGGCTTTGTCGCTGACGAAAAGCTGTTCGGCAATTTCGCGCTGTGTCATGCCCCGTTCCGTTCTGAGCTGTTTCAGAAGCGCACCGGCTTTTTTGCAGTCCATAAAAGATTTTCCTTTCTGTAGTTGGTAGGTCAATTATAGCATGAAACGAAAATGCCGTCAATAAACGAAAAGTAGAGAAAGGACAGGTGAATTTGCCGGAGACATTGCTTTTATTTTTGCTGCTGTTTCCGCAGAGTTACCGAAACAAGCTCCGGAGGGTTGTGCACTCTGAACCGCCCGAGACCGCGGCTTGCGATGAGGAACGAATTTCCGATACGGTAAACGCCCTCCTTGTATTTGGGCATCAGCTTCCTTTCGGGGGAAAATATCCCCTGAACGAACGGAAGCCTTATAAGTCCGCCGTGAACGTGTCCGCCGAGGGAAAGGTCGGCTCCCCATTCCGCGTGGACGTCGAAGTCCAAAGGATTGTGAGCCAGCAGGATAGTGTATTCATCTGGCTGTTTTACGTCCAGATAGTTTATCATATCGGTGAGCATAAACGCTTTCCAGCCGCGTTTGTACTCGCGTACTCCGCGGTAATATTCGGAGGAATAGCACAAGCCGCACAGGTGTATTTTTTCGTCCGCGCGAAAAATATCCGCCGAAGAGTTGTCGAGGCAGACCGCTCCGTATGAAGCCATTGTTTCCGCGATATAGGAAAATGCCTCAGCGTCAAGGTCTGAAAGCTCATGGTTCCCGTTTACATAGTAGACGGGACAAAGCTCCGCAAGCCTTTTTACCAACTGTAAGAACTTGTCCGTGTCGGGCGCTTCGTGGCTTATCATATCACCGGTCATGACGATGATGTGGGGCTTTTCTGCGGCAGCAAGCTCAAACAGAGGGGCATTGTCTTTGCCGAAGACCTTATTGTGCAGATCGGAAAGGTGAACTATCCTGAATCCGTCAAAGCCCGAGGGAAGAGCAGGAGTATATATTTTATAGTGTGAGACCTCTATTCGGGACATTTCTCGGCAGACGTGGGGAATAGTCCCTCCAAGGAAAAAAGACGTGGCAAGCATTGAAGCGCGGCGATCCATGGCGTTCGTCCTTTCAGCTCGTAATACTGATTGCTGCGTTCTCAACAGCCAATGTATGTATGCTGATGAGATGATAATGCAATACATATTAATTATATACTGTTTCTATAAAAATATCAATATCAAAAAAGCGTTGATCATTTAAATTAATTTTTATTTACGAATGGTATTGTTACGTCAGGACTTTAGCCGGTCAAGCTAAGCACAGCCTGACCGGCTAAGCTCTGACGTTTTCTTAGCGTTTGTGCGTTAAACAAAATTAATATTTCAACAAACTTTTCCGTTCCCTTGAGGGGGGCATTGCTTTGTAATGGTTCAAACAAATCTACGCAGGGGGTGACTCAGCACGCGGGGACTCCACGCTTAACATAAATTAATTTTCGTGATATATCGGCAATGCAGCAGTGCGCGGCGGATCATGTGCGGAAAAGAAGCATGGTACTCACATGAGAAGCGGCGCAGATGTTTTTCTTTTCGTACAGGTGATCTCTGAAAATGCCTTTGATATGCTCCTCCTCAAGCTCCGCTTTCTTTATGGAGTTTTCACGGAGCGCCTTTCTGTACCTTGCAAGCTTTTGGGTTCGGTATTTTTGCAGTGCGTAAAAGCGCTTTCTTTCCATGGCGCGCCTTTCCTCGACGGTGACAGTGGTTGTTGGGATATCGCTCCAGTACTCCGAATGAGTTTCCTCCTTGGACGCGCCGACGAAATGTGCGGAGTAATGCTTTTCGTCCCTTCCGTGCATAAAGCCGTTTTGGTACGAGCTTTGCTTTATCAGATCAAGTACCCATTTTTCGTATTCGGGATCGTTTTTCATTGCTGCGTAGCCCTCGTCGGAAATAAATACTGCCGTGTAACCGCCTCTCTGGTGCGAACCTGACATTATCTTTGAAATTTTTGAGTTAATGTAAAGCTGATATTCAGTCATGGACATATCTGCGGCAGATGATTTTACTGCGATTCCCGAAGCAGCCGCAGGGGACATTATCAGCCTGTCAGTTTTTGCGGCGGCGTCCTTCTCGTTGGCCAAAGTATCCGCAAAACTTGCAGTAACTGCATGTTCCGCCGCGGATTTTTTGCCGTCTTTACCGGAGTATGCCGTTCCCGATGCGGACGGCAAAGCTGTTCCAATAATATTCAAATTGTCCGACCTCCTTCGGTGCAAAATATTTCCTATGGTATATATCGGCTTTTAAACGGAAATCTTTACGGTATTTCAAAAAATATATTGATTTTTAACTGCAAATAAAAGTCAATATGAAAAAGCAATCCCCGCCGCAGGTCTTTAGAGAAGCCAACGGCGGGGATTTTTGCAGGAAAAAGAATGCTATAATAAGCGAGTCAGAAGCAGAGAATCATACTGTGTGTCCCCATCATCCGCAAGAATGAAAGCAAATCTGTGCCGATACCGCATTTTCCGCATAGATTAATGATCGTGTTGATCTTAGGCTTGGATACGCCGTGCTCGGTATTACCTATACACCTGTTGATGACGCCGCACAGCTCAGCAAGTTTTTTAATGTAGCAGTTCTTTTCCTCTCAGTACTTGCGAACCAGTATATCCAAAATGATGCGGATTTTGCATTTTGCGCGTCAAGCTATATTAAAGATCGGGTCACAGTACGTTTGCCCTGATAAATTCCGTAAGTTCCCGCGCCATTTCGTCGTGCTCCGGAAGCCTCGGGTGTCCCGGAGTAGCCGCTCCGTTGCGGCTGAAAACGTTGCGGTACGCCTTTATGCCGTCTTCGCAAAGCTCGTTTTTTATCTCCTCAATAGCGTTGTCCCATTCGGGGTCGTGCATAAGAATCGTCGTTGTAAGTACGAATATTACGTCCCCGTAATGATTTGCAAGATCGCGTACAAGCTTTTTGTATCCAGTTTTCCACTGATTCCTTGTTGACGGAGACGAAATATCAATATCGTCGGAGTCCGTTCTGCCGTTATGCTTGTCGTTCTGACCGATGGCGATTATTACTATATCCGGTACGTATCTTCCGAAATCCCAATTGGTAGGTTCTCCGCCTTCGGGAGTGTAGCAAGCCTTGTCGTACACGCTTTCCAGACCGATGTAGTCGGGTGCGTGGAAGTACCCGGTACCCTCAAAAAGAGCAATGCCGCCCTGGCAGATATTATGTATCTGAGCTCCGAGATCTCTTGCGGTCTGCATAACAAAGCTGTTCCAGACGTTGTCATAGGAGCTGTCGTTATTTTCGGGATCGCATTTTCCCACATAATCGCAGGCTTCAATGACCTCGCCCGCGCATACGCTGTCGCCGTAAACCTCAATTTTTAACTTGGGAAGAGGTTCGGGAGCAAGAAATTCTCCGTCTGTTTCAAAGGACTTTATCGACAAAAGCTGATTTGCCGCGTGCCGCTTATAGAGAACAACAGTATGGATATCGTCTGAAAGTCCCTCAGCAAGCGTTACTGTAATGTCCTTGCCGTTATTTTCGTACACCATGGGAACGCCGCTCATTACGCCGTCGGTAATTACCCCGAACCGCAGATTGCCCCAGAGCGCAGTGGAGTTAACATTTGCAGAAAGCCTTGTTCCGCGGAATTTTACAATAGCCTGGGAGCCAGCCCAGTAAAGCTTTGTTTCATTGGCGTAAGCGTCGGTTCTGCCCATGTAGATGACTTTCGGATCGCTGTGAGATATTATCATGAGAACACCTCAGATCTTAACGATCTCGCCCTGAAGCGCGGGAGTCGCGGAAATAGCGTTAGCCTCGTCGGTGTCGATATGCATAGCGCGGGCAAACTTGTCCGAAACGCGGCATACAACATCGCCGAGAACAGCTTTTCTGCCGTCGGTGTCAAGCTTTACCCATACTACCTCTTTGTCGGAAACTCCCAGCTCCTCAGCGTCGGCAGGGGTAAGGTGAATATGTCTTTTAGCAACGATAACTCCCTCTTTCACCTCTACCTCTCCGCAGGGACCTACAAGCTTGCAGCCGGCAGAACCCGCAACGTCGCCGCTTTCGCGTATGGGAGCGGAAATTCCTATAGAACGTGCGTCGGTTGCGGAAAGCTCTATCTGAGTGGCGGGACGTACAGGACCAAGGATCGAAACGTTGGCAAGAGATTTTTTTGGTCCTACGACTTCAACACGTTCCTCGCAGGCGTACTGGCCGGGCTGGGACAGGTCTTTCTTTTTTGTGAGAGACGCGCCTTTGCCGAAAAGTACCTCAAGGTCTTCCTGAGTAACGTGAACGTGACGGGCGGAAGTTTCAACCATAAAAGTTTTTGACATAATAATTCCTCCAAAAGTAAAATATTCTATAATAAGTATACTACTTTCGGTCTGAAAGGTCAAGAAAAATGTTACAATTGCTTATATACATTTTTTAAATACGGTCTGCTAATTCCTTAGGTAGCGGCTTTTCGCCGTTTTGCGGGGACTTCCTCCAAAAGCATTATCATTTTCCGCCAGCTGTTGTCCATAGCTTTCTAATTTCTTTCAAATGCCCCTCTTTGGGGTTTTGTTCCTCTGTTCAGTACAAAAATATTTTCATAAATTGCGGTAAAATACTCGGCAATGCGGCGGCCGGTGAAAACCGTGCCGCCGGTAACAAAAATGTTTTTCACTTCCGTACCCCGGGATACGGAACTACGTAATTACGCGATTAAGCGGGAATCTCTCCGCCGAAGTAAACCTTGTACCACACAAGAAAAATAAATATTGTCCATATCTTGCGGCTGTTGTCATACTTGTCTGCGCGGTGGTCGTCCAAAAGCTTAACCAGAAGTTCAGTATTGAAGAAATGATCAGCGGCGGGGGACGTAAAGCTGTTCTTAACTATGCCGTAATATTTATCCTCTTTCAGCCATACGCGGATAGGCACGGGGAAACCAAGCTTTTTCTTGTTTGCCGTTTGAGGCGGAGCAGAACGCAGCGCAGCTTTTCTCATGGCAAATTTTGTGTTTTCGTCGGTAACGCGGTACTTTGCCGGGATCCTTTCCGCTACTGCCATTACTTCCTTGTCGAGGAAAGGCACTCGCAGCTCAAGACTGTTTGCCATTGACATTTTGTCGGCTTTCAGAAGGATATCACCCGTCATCCAAAGGTGAAGATCAAGGTACTGCATTTTTGTAACTGCATCCGCGTCCTTAACCTTATCGTAAAATGGGCGGGTTATATCCACAGCGGGGGGAGCGTCCGTATTTATTTTCAATAAAGCCTTGCGCTCCTTTTCGCTGAACATATAGGCGTTGCCGATAAAGCGCTCCTCTAAATCCTTACTCCTGCGGACGAGAAAGTTCACTCCTCTTTTGGCCGGAAGCTTTGAAGCAACTGCGCCGATGCCGCGTCTTATGGGGCGTGGTATCGCGTTGTATGCCGGCATGGACATTGGCTCCTTGTAGATATTGTAACCGCCGAAAATTTCGTCCGCTCCCTCGCCTGAAAGCACAACCTTGACGTATTCCGAAGCCTTGTTGCAGACGAAGTAAAGAGCAATGCAGGAGGGGTCTGCAAGGGGTTCGTCCATGTGGTACTGTATCTTTGAGATATTGTTCCAGTATTCCTCGGGAGTGATGACCTTGCTTATATTTTCTTTGCCGATGTATTTGGAAAATTCCTTTGCCCAGCCTATTTCGTTGTACCTTTCGTCCTCGCCGAAGCCTACGGTAAAGGTCTTGTCAACATTTGCAACGGCTGCAACGTAGCTTGAATCCACTCCGCTGGAAAGGAAGCTGCCTACCTCAACGTCGGATATTTTGTGTGCTTCCACGGAATTATGAAAAATATCGGATATCTCGTCCACCCACTTATCCAGACCGGGGCCGTTGTCGGGATCAAAATGAACGTCCCAGTAACGGGTAATATCCAGCTTTCCGTCTGCGTATTTGAAATAATGGGCGGGCGGCAGCTTATAGACGTTCTTGAAAAATGTTTCGGCAGTCGGGGAATACTGAAATGTCAGGTAGTTCTCCAGAGCCGTCTCGTTAAGCTCCTTTTTGAAATCGGGATGCACAAGAAAAGCCTTTATTTCCGAGCCGAACATGAACGTACCGTTCATTTGGGCATAGTACATGGGCTTGATTCCGAAAAAGTCCCGTGCTCCGAAAAGCTCCTTTTTGACGGTATCCCAGATGACAAAGGCGAACATGCCACGAAGCTTGCCCAAAAGCTTTTCACCGTACTCCTCGTATCCGTGGAGCAGCACCTCGGAGTCGGTGTTGGTTTTGAATTTGTGTCCCGCCGCAAGCAGTTCATTGCGGATAGACCGATAGTTGTAAATTTCTCCGTTGAAAAGGAGAATTTTGGAACTGTCCTCGTTGTAGATAGGCTGGTCTCCGGATGAAGTAATGTCGATAATGCTAAGCCTGCGGAAGCCCAGGGCAATGTCGCCGTCAACGTGCTTCCCTCCCGAATCGGGCCCCCGGTGGCGTATTTTATCCATCATTGCTTCAATAATTTTATTTGAATCATTTTGCGTGTTGGTAAATCCTACAAATCCGCACATATTAATCCTCCGAAAAAGTTACTGTTAAAATATACTATTTTATTATACATTATTATGCCGGAATTTTCAAGAGCAAAATAAAAAAGCCGCACATTTCTGTGCAGCATTCAATGAAAGTCAAACGAAAAGATATAATGGTTTAGATACAGACGGAATACGGCAGAACAAAGCTGACGCCGGTATGCGGAAAGAATGCGTATTTTCATGAACAGTATAATGCGGGACACAACGTTTACAGCAGTTCATTTGCGGAATTGCTGTAAACGTTTCTGTTTCCGCTATCTTTTTTTCAGGGAGCTTTTTATGCGCTGTACTAATGTGGGCTTGACCTTTCTGCCTTTTCCCGAAGCGGCCGCGGAGGCGTTCTCGTATGCCTCGCGTATAAACGCAGACTGGGAATCAACAGGCTCCCCCTCCGGTTTTACGCGGACATAGCTGCTGTCGGGGAGCATGACCCGTGCTTTTACGTTATCTTTTGTCAGTATGTCGAAGATGTGCATTATCCTTTTGCGCACATGAGTGTCGTAGACAGGCGCGGCAACTTCAACACGCCTGAGAGTGTTCCTCGTCATAAAGTCCGCAGAGCTTATATAGAGCTTCATGCGTTCGGGAGTTCCGAAAATATAGATGCGGCTGTGTTCGAGGTAACGTCCAACAATGCTTGTTATCTCGATGTTTTCGGTACAGCCCTTTATACCCGCCACAAGACAGCATATACCACGTATTACCATGCGTATCTTAACGCCCTTTTGTGAAGCTTCCACAAGCTTGTCGATAAGTATTTTATCGGTCAGGGAATTCATTTTCAGCCCTATAAAGGCGTCTTCGCCCCGTTCAGCGGCGGCAATCTCGCCGTCGATCATTTCTATTATTCTGTTCTGCAGACACAGCGGAGCCACAAGAAGCTTGCTGGTATTTTCTGCAAGAGTGTTTGTGGACAGAGCATTAAACACCATAAGAGCGTCCGAACCGATCTCTCTGTTAGCGGTCATAAGGCACAGATCGGTATAGAGCGCGGAGGTCTTTTCATTGTAGTTTCCCGTGCCTATCTGGGAAATATATTCGATCTTTCCGCCGCCTGTTTTTCTTGTGATAAGCAGCAGCTTTGAGTGTACCTTTAAATTTTCGGGACCGTATATAACGCTGCACCCCGCGTGCTCAAGGCGTTTTGACCAGCCTATGTTGTTTTCCTCGTCGAAGCGTGCGCGGAGTTCTACAAGCACAAGCACGTCCTTGCCGTTTTCGGCGGCGGCGATAAGAGCGTCCACCACTTTTGAATCGGAAGCGACCCTGTAAAGGGTTATTTTTATTGATACCACCGACGGGTCGTTCGCCGCTTCGTTAAGCAGTCTTAAAAAGGGCTTTATGGACTCGAACGGATAGGACAGGATAATGTCCCTCTTTTGTATCTGTGGTATCATAGGCATATCCTTGTCCACCTCGCGGGAGGGCTGGGGATCTGCTCTGCCGAAGAAAAGCGTTGGCAGGCTTTCCTCCAGACGGCCTCGGAGCGGGTACACAAAGGAAAGGTCGAGAGGGGATTTAAGGTGGAATATCTGCTCGTGTTTAAGCTCCAGCTTTTCGCAGAGATAATCCACCGCCGCAGAACCAAGCTTGCGGGAAAGCTCCATGCGGACAGGGGAAAGCTTCTTGCGCTTTTTCAGCAGCTCCGACATGACCTCGCGCAGGTCTACGTCGTGGTCGTAGAGAGCCTCTTCCATGTTGATGTCGGCGTTTCGGGTTATGCGCATAAGGGATTTGTCCAGTATCTTGTAGTTCTCAAAAATAAGCGGCATATAGTGGAGTATAAGCTCCTCCACAAGCATGAAGCGGCGCTTGCTTCCCGGAAGGAATATAATTCTTGAAAAAGCTCCGCTGGCGGGTACAAGGCCTATCGTCACCGATGAGGATTTGGATTCAAGCTGTGCTGCGGCGTATATCTCCTTGTTTTTAAGAAACGGGAAAGGGTGCCGCTTGTCTATGACCTGCGGTGAAATAAGGGGAAGTATCTCCGCGGTAAAGTAGGCTTTGAGGTAGCTTTCCTCATCCTTTGAAAGAGCCTTGAAATCCACCTGTTCAACGCCGTGTCCCTCCAACTCGGACATTATTCCGCTGTATGCCTTGTCCCGCATGGGATTAAGCTCCGCGACGCGCTTAAAAACAGCGTCAAGCTGTTCGCGGCAGGTCATGTCCGTTTTATTTTCGCGGTCGTCCGCATCCACAAGGGTGCGGTCATAAAGAGAGCCTACGCGTATCATAAAGAACTCGTCCAGATTCGACTGAAATATCGCCGCAAACATGAGCCTTTCGCAGAGGGGGACGTTTTTGTCCACCGCCTCCTCAAGGACTCTTTCGTTGAATTTAAGCCATGACAGTTCGCGGTTGTCGTAATATTGTTTCATACTGATCCCCCTGTTATTTTTCCGATGTTATATATATTATATTGTTATAGGAGAAAAAAGTCAAGTAGGTCGGTCAAATAAAGGATAAACGCAGGTCAAGCATATTGCGCTGCGTCTCATGCGAATTTCAGACGGACGCTGCGGTACTGCCCCGCTGCGACAAAATCCGCGCCCCGGCGGGCGTAAAATATACACTATAGAACACATCGTAAGGAAGTGAAAATATGCCCGTTATCATAGAAACGGAAGAGAATACTGTTATCGCCAGACTTTCAGGCGAGGTGGATCACCATACAGCCAAAGCCATACGCGAGGACATAGACCTCGCTATAGACAGACATCACCCCAAACAGCTCATACTTGACTTCGACGGCGTTACCTTTATGGACAGTTCGGGTATCGGTCTTGTTATGGGACGGTACAAAATAGTCAAGCCCTACGGCGGCTGCGTGATCATAGAAAACACCGGGAACCAGATAAAAAAGGTCATGCGGCTTGCAGGTCTGGACAGGCTTGCCGTTATCAGATAGCATAAAACCGCATAGATCGGAAAGGACTGAAAAAATGAAAATTCTTAACGAAATAAAATTTACCGTTCCCGCAGACAGCCGCAACGAGGGGCTTTCGCGCGTAGTCGTCTCGGCGTTTGCGGCACAGCTCGATCCGTCGGTGAGCGAGGTGGGGGAGATAAAGACCGCCGTTTCCGAGGCGGTAACGAACTGTATAGTCCATGCTTACAAGGGAACTTCCTCCGACAAAAGCAGGATAGAAATAACCGCCCGCGCTCTCGAGGACAATACGCTCTATATAAAGATACGGGACAGCGGCTGCGGTATTCCTGATATAAAAAAAGCAATGGAGCCCATGTATACCTCCGCTCCCGAGGAGGAAAGGGCAGGGCTGGGCTTTGCGGTAATGGAGAGCTTTATGGATCAGGTTACGGTCAGGAGTACTCCGGGCAAGGGTACAACGGTAATTATGAAGCGACGAATACTTTCGGAGAAAAGTAATACATAGCTGTACAGTTTGTACAGCCAAATTAAACAGAAAGGAAAACCGCCGTGAATTCTCTGAAAGACAACAGTCTTGCCGAAGAAAATCTTGGGCTTGTTCACCTGTGCGCAAACCGTTTCAGGGGTAAGGGAATAGAGTACGACGATCTTTACGGCGCGGGCTGCGTGGGGTTGGTAAAAGCGGCAGCCGCTTTTGACAGGGACAGGGGAGTCAAGTTCTCCACCTACGCCGTACCGGTCATACTCGGAGAAATAAAGCGTCTGTTCCGCGACGGAGGCTCCGTTAAGGTAAGCCGTTCGGTTCGGGAGCTGGGCATGAGGATATCCCGTTCGCGTGAACAGTTCGCGCTCCTGCATGGCAGAGAGCCAACGGTTTCCGAGCTTGCCGAACTGACGGATTCATCTCCCGAGGACGTTGCGGAAGCCATCGCGGTAAATCTGCCTGTCGTGTCCCTTACCGGCGACCCCGAAAACGGAAACGACGGACAGATAGATATTGCCGAACCCTCTCCCGACGCAGAGCTTGTGGATATACTTTCACTGAGGCAGGCTCTCGGCGCTCTTGACGAGACTGACCGCCGCCTGATATACTGCCGCTACTTCAAGGACATGACCCAGACCCGAACAGCCGAGGTTCTCGGTATGTCCCAAGTGCAGGTATCCCGCCGCGAAAAAAAGCTTCTCATGATACTGAGGGGAAACCTGCTGGAATAAAAACAAAAAACAAAAATAAAAAGCGGAGGGTTTACTGGCACTCAAATTGCCGGTGTATCCTCCGCTTTAGTATATCAGAATTTTCCTCCGCCTCCGCCGTGGGTGCTTCCGCTGGAGCTTCTGTGGGTACTGCTTCCGCCGCCTCCCGAGCTTGACTCTATCTTGGTGCGGGTAACGTTATTATAGAGGAAAATGTCTCTTGAATTGGTTACCCTCATGCTTCCGTTTTTGACATAGACCCGCGCTCCCATCTGCCTTACAGCGGTTTTAAGCTGCGCTTTCATGCAAAGGCATACTATCAGCGCGGCGATCAAACCTATCGTCAGCGAGACCATAAACATACTGCCGTAATTTTTCGGCTGATTCCCGACGTCGTAAGCGTTTCCGCTGCTTTCGTACTTTTCGATGTAGGAATCCGCCTGATCCGCAAATTCCTCAAAAGCGCCGTAATAATTTCCGTCGCTGAGATACCCTGCCACACTGTCGCCTATCCGCGATATTCCGTAGTCCGTAAAAGCACGTATACCGTTGCCTTTTGTGGAAATGTGCCAGTTTCTGCCGCCCATGTCCACCATAAGCAGAAGTCCGCTTCCCGAACTGTCATAGCCGTAATCGTTATAGTCGTAGCAGTCGTCAGCGTAGGCTTCGGGGGACTTGCCGTCAGTGCTGTTTGTCGTTACCACAACGATATCGTAACCGTAATCGTGCTTTTTGATTATATTCAGTATGTAGCTTTCAAGAGACTGCTCCTCGCTGTCGGTGAGCAGACCGGCTCCGTCAACGACCTTGTCGGAGTTTTCCGCGTACACTGTATACGACGGAACGGTACATACAACAGCCGCCGTTACTAAAACTAAAGCGGCAATTTTTTTAAGTAAATCCATATGCAAACCTCCGCAGACGATTCAGACAAGCGCCTGAATGATAAACGCAAGAACGGTGACAGCCGCGGCGACTGACGCAAACAGTCCCCAGAACTTTCCCATATCCGCGGGAAGATTTCCCACAAACTTGCCTGTCTGACCGTTCATGGCAAATCGGTAGACTTTTCCCTTGTAGGTGGTGTTGAGCATCCATACCGGAAGCAGCGCATAGCGGATCTTTCCGTGTTTCAGCCGTATATCGGTTTTTTCGGGAATTACCGTTGCATAACCCATGACAGTATTCCTAAATTCCTGCTGGATACTGTTTCTTATCCGCTCGTTGGCGCGGCTGCGGCTCTGCTCGGCGCTCACGTCGTATTTGTCCGCCATATAGCCCGCAAGATATGCTGTATTAAAATTTACACAGCCGCTGTAATTGTACGGTTCTATTGCTTCGGAAAGCTCGTCGGGCATTTTCTCTGAGCCGTCCACGGGTACCTTTTCAAACTCTATTGAACCGTCCCGCACTATCAGGTAGTGTGAGGTCTCGGTGTAGCGGTAATCTCCGGAACGCCAGCTTCTTACCCTTGTGGCGCGGTAGCGGATATTGGCGTCCGCATCGCAGTCGAACAGCCAGAACGGAACGTAAACGCCCTTTATCTCGTCGATGCGGTGCTCGTCCTTAAAGCTTTTCGGAAGCAGGAACTTGCCCTTAAGATAGTTCGACAGCGCATTTTTTGCGGCTTCTTTGTCTATCTTAAAAGGAATTATCATGTCGGGCTTGAGACCTCCCGTAAGCTGTCCCGTCATTACGATAGGACTGTCGCAGTAAGGACAGGCGGAAGCCGCAGTGGTATCGTCGGCGACTATCTGTCCGCCGCAGCTTTTGCAGCTGTAAACCTTCATTCCCGAGGCTTCCTCAGCGCCCCATTCGGAAGAGGGACTGTCCCAGTCGAGACTGTCTCCGACGCTTTGGGAGGCCTCGGTAAATTCTTTCAAAGCTTCTATTTCGAACTCCGTATCGCAGTAGGGGCACTTCATTTTCTGGGAGTTGCTGTTGAACTCGATAGCGCCGCCGCAGCACGGACATTTGTATTCAATAAGTGCAGACATAAGGCTCACCTTTCAGATACGAAAACAGAAACCGGAACAAGGGGACAGAAATGTATTCTCTGTCCCCTGTTTTCTGTTTTCTACTTAATATCGTTCTCGTCAAATTTGTCGCCGCATTCGGGACAGAATTTCGGCGGACTTGCAGGGTCTTCGGGTTCCCAGCCGCACTTGTCGCAGCGGTACAGGGGAACTCCAGCAGGCTTGGGTTTTCCGCATTCTGCGCAGAATTTACCCTTGTTGACTGTTCCGCAGGAACAAGTCCAGCCCTCCGCAGACTGCGCAGGTTTGGGATTTCCGCACTCCGAACAGAATTTTGCCGTATTTACGGTACCGCAGGAACAGGTCCAGCCGTCAGCGGGAGCAGACTGCTGCACAGACTGTGCCTGAGCAACATGAGCAGCATGAGCAACATGAGCAGCCTGATTTTGAGCAGCTATTCCGAAAAGAGCCTGAGCGTTGATACCTCCGGACTGCTGAGCCATACCCATGCCCATAAAGCCTGTCATGGCTCCGGCGCTGTTTCTCGCCGCCGACTGCATGGCTGCGCTCTGGGCTTCAACCATAGTAGCCGCCGCCATGGACGGATCGCGGTTAACAGCTCTGCGCTGGAGATCCTTTATCATCTTCTCGTCTTCGGGAGAGCAGGTAACTGAGTTTACTCCGAAAGAGGATATCTTAATACCCCGAAGCTCCGTCCACTTTTTGGAAAGCACCTCGTTGAGAGCGTCTGCTATCTCCATAGTGTGTCCGGGCAGAGCGCTGTAGCGGATACCCATATCGGAAATTTTTGCAAACGCGGGCTGTAGAGCAGTCATAAGCTCGGTTTTGAGGGTACTGTCTATTTCGCTTCTGCGGTACACGTCGCGTACGTTTCCGCATACGTTGGAGTAGAAAAGAAGCGGGTCGATGATACGGTATGAATATTCGCCGTTGCAGCGTATGGAAACATCGATATCAAGACCGATATTCCTGTCAACAACTCTGAAAGGAACAGGGTTTGGCGTACCGTATTTGTTGCCTAAAATTTCTTTTGTATTGAAATAGTACACACGGGTGTCCGTTGAAGCCTGACCTCCGTGAGCGAAACGGTCAACGACGCTGCCGAAAGTTTCTTTAATGCTTGTGCCCAAGTCGCCGGCAAAAATGGATGGCTCGCCGGAAATATTAAAGGTGTACTCGCCCGGCTCCGCGCATACGTCGAGTATCTTTCCCTGCTCAACGATTATCATGCACTGACCGTCCGCAACGGCGATGCCGGAGCCTTGGGTGATAACGTTATCGCTTCCGCTTGTGTTGGAGGATTTGCCGTTTATTTTTTTGCGTCCTTTCTGGACGAGGATGTCATTGCTCATAGCTTCGCAGTAAAAAAATTCCTTCCACTGATCGGCAAGAATGCCGCTAACGGTGCTGACGGCCGCTTTAATAAGACCCATATGTAACAACTTCCTTTCGTTTGGTTGGATTCAAGGATAAACATGAATATATTATACAATATTTCAATAGATTTTTCAATACTTTTAGTCAAAAAACAGAATTTAGGCATACAGTGTGCAGTGCTCAGCGCTCAGCATATTCAGCTTAAATCAAAACTGACTCCGCATAGACTGCGAAGTCAGTTCAATACTTAATTTTTTTCGCCATAGTTTTTTGCGACGTTCGTATAATTGGGGGGATGTTTATACGGCTGATCGGCTTTCTTGTATTTTTACAAGTTCCAGATAATAATTACAGCCGCGCAGGTCAGCACCGCAAATGCCGCGATAACGTATACCCAGACGTAACGTTTTGCTCCGGCTGCGTTGCCGGAAGTTTCGGGAAGTACGCGGGCTTTGCGCATTATCTGAGTCAGTGGCTTATAGAGCATAACGGTCAACGCGCTGTTCAGTACTGCCTTCAGAAGATTAAAGGGGAGAAAGACAGGCAAAAGCATTTCCGCAACGGTCTCTCTGGGAGTACCCATATAGAGCGGCGTGATAAGGTAATTCCACGCAAGCATCATCAGCGTCATGAAAATCGTGCCGCAGGCAAGACCCGTCACCGCGCCCTTAATGGTATGTATTTTTTTATACAGGATAGAAGCGGTGCAGGCAAAAGCCGTCGTGGAAATAAAATTCATAAGCGCGCCGATAGGTCCCGTGCCGCTTATCGTAACCATTTCAACCAGCGATACAACCGCCGACATTATCACGGAGGCAAGCGGCCCGAACATGAATCCGCCGATAGTGATTATAACGTCCTTCGGTTCGTACTTCAGAAACATTACCACGGGTATTCTGAAAACAAATACTGTCAGGTACGCAATCGCGGTCATAAGGGACAGCGTTACAAGCTTTTTCACGTCCATGCGGGATTTGTTCCCAAGAGTTACAGATTTTGCCATAAGATTACCACCTTTTAATAAGATTATTAATAAAGCAGTCTGCAACAGAAAACGCCCGCAGAAATTTCTTTCCACGGACGTACTCACCGCATAGTACCAAAATTTGGTATCAGCGTTTGTTTCTTTCATCCGGACTATACCGTCGGTTTCGGAATCACACCGAATCAACAACATATTTTTATATGCCGCTCGCGGACTCAAAATTGCATGGGCAATTTTTTACCGCCGGTGAGGAATTGCACCTCGCCCTGAAACAGATTGCATTTATTCGATTGAAAATTCTGACGGAAAATTATTCTTCCGCGTCGCCGCCGAAGTCAAACTCAAGAAGCTCGCCGCAGCCCGGACAGGTCATGGAACCCTCCTCAAGCATACCTTCGTTAAGGCAGATAGTGTCTCCGCAGCTGGGACATACTACCTCGTAAAGCTCATCATCGTCATCGCAGCCGCATTCGCAGTCGTCATCGTCACACTCGCAGTAGTCGTCATCATCGCAGCAGCAGTCGTCAGCATCGTAAAAATCGCGTTCAACCTCTCCGAGATCCTCGTCGATAGCATCAACAACTTCCACGATCTCGTCAATCTGATCCTGCATATCTTCAGACGTAACGGCAACCTCGTCAAGAATATCGGCAACAGCCAGTATGACCTTGCCTTCCTTTGTGGAACCGTCAATCTCCAGACCTTCGATAAGCCCCTTAAGATAAGCGACCTTTTCACCAAGCTTCATAGATGATCCTCCTTTTTGCACGCCGTTTATACGGCTGTTGTTTTTATATAGTATTCGTTTGGATATTTTATGACAATATCCGTATAGACAAATAGCATTTGTCCTGACCGTCTGAGGCGGCCGGCGCCGTTAAATACGGCAAATATTTAACAGCGGAGACACTTAAGCTGACCGAAACTCACGGATTAGGCGCGTTCCATGTACTCGCCCGTTCTTGTGTCGATCCTGATAGTTTCGCCCTCGTTAATAAAGAGGGGAACTCTTACCTCTGCACCGGTTTCAAGTGTAGCGGGTTTAGTTGCGTTTGTAGCGGTATTTCCCGCAAAACCCGGTTCTGTCTGGCTTACAGCCAAATCTACGAAGTTGGGAGGCTCTACAGCAAAAACCTTGCCCTTGTAGGAGCAAACTTTGCAGATCATTTCCTCCTTAACGAACTTAAAGTTGTCTGAAAGCTCTGCGCTGCTGATAGGAACCTGCTCGTAGGTCTCGGGATCCATAAAATAGTACAGGTCACCATCGGTGTAGGAATACTGCATATCCTTTCTTTCAACGAAAGCCGTGGGGAACTTAGCCGAGGGATTGTAGCTCTTTTCGACTACGGAGCCTGTGATAACGTTCTTGATCTTGGTTCTTACGAAAGCCGCGCCCTTTCCGGGTTTAACGTGCTGAAATTCAACAACCTGAAGCACGTTTCCGTCCTCTTCAAAGGTAACGCCGTTTCTGAAATCGCCTGCTGTAATCATATACTTAACCATCCTTAATCCTGATCCGCAGTGAAAGTACAGACAAAAAATCCGCGCAAAAATCATATATGCAAATTTTTGCTTGATTTTTTGTGTGCTTTCCGATCGTGAATCAGTATAAATTTTTTTGGCGGAAAATACCGCATAAAAAGCTTACCTATATTTTACTACATTTTTTTTGATATTGCAAGTGTTTTTCGTATTTTTTCCTTTAACACCAGAATATTTTTTCCGAAAGCCTGTGAAAAATACCGTGCTTCGGGAAATCCATCCCGAAAAAGCCGTTTTCACAAACTAAACGGGCAGAATAAAATTCTGCCCGCTTTCTAAGCGTTTTGATCAAAATTAATACTTACGCTTACGAGCAGCTTCGGACTTTTTCTTGCGCTTTACCGAAGGCTTCTCATAGTGTTCTCTCTTACGAACTTCCGCGATAACGCCGTCCTTTGCGCAGCTTCTTTTGAAGCGCTTGAGAGCGGTATCCAAGGATTCGTTTTTACCAACACGAATTTCTGCCAATTTGATTCCCTCCCTTTGCCATAAGGCAGAGGCTCATATACAAGATACAACTATTTTATTATACCCTATAAGCCCCGCGTTTGTCAAGAGCAATTCAAAAAAATATACACAAAAAATCTTCTTTTTTTTCAGCAGGTTATATAAAACGGCTATTTTACAACGATATTTACAAGTCTTCCCTTGACGTAAATTTCCTTGACGATATTCTTCCCGTCTATAGCCGCGGCGACCGCGACCTCCGTCTTTGCAAGACCCAGAACCTCGTCCTGTTCAGCCTCCGCAGGGACGTTTATTTTCGCCTTTATCTTACCGTTTACCTGAACTGCGACCTCAATAACAGAGTCGGTGCAGAGCTTTTCGTCGTACTTGACCCACTGCTGCTCACTGAGTATCCCGCCGTACAGCTTGCTGTACATTTCTTCGGTAATGTGGGGGGCAAACGGATTCAGAATAATTAGCAGACTTCTCAGCTCCGCCCTGTTAACGCTTCCCGCGGAATAGAGCTCGTTCAGCAGGGTCATCATTGCAGCCACCGCTGTGTTGAACTTCATTGCCTCAATATCCTCGGTGACCTTTTTAATCGTTTTGTGCATTGAGCTTGTCATTTCCGGACGGTACTCCTCGCCGTCGATAAGCATATCCTGCAAAGCCCATATCCTGTCAAGAAAACGCTTGCAGCCCTTCATGCTTGTTTCGCTCCACGGAGCAGCCTGCTCATAGTCGCCCATGAACAGAACATAGACTCTGAGCACGTCTGCGCCGTACTGTTCAACAACATCGTTGGGGTCAACAACGTTGCCCTTGGACTTGCTCATCTTTTCTCCGTCGGGACCGAGAACAAGTCCCTGAGCCGTTCTCTTGGCGTACGGCTCGTCGCAGGGAACCTCTCCCTTGTCAAACAAGAACCTGTGCCAGAACCTGGAATATATCATATGGCGGGTAACATGCTCCATGCCGCCGTTGTACCAGTCAACCGGCATCCAGTATTTCAAAGCCTCTTGGGACGCAAATTCTTTGTCATTGCTGGGGTCGCAGTACCGCAAAAAGTACCATGAGGAACCCGCCCACTGGGGCATTGTATCGGTTTCACGATTTGCATCTCCTCCGCACTTGGGGCACTTGCAGTGCACAAACTCGTCGATCTTGGCAAGGGGACTTTCCCCGTCAGTGCCTGGCTGGAAATCCTTTACCGGAGGCAGCTTCAGTGGCAGCTCCTCGTAAGGTACTGCTACTATACCGCAGGTCGGGCAATGTACGATAGGAATAGGCTCGCCCCAGTAACGCTGACGGTTGAACGCCCAGTCCTTCATTTTGTACTGAATGCCCTTTTCGCCGCATCCATTTTCTGCAAGGACTTCAAGCATTTTTTCGATAGCTTCCTTTTTGTTGGAAATGCCGTTGAGTACGCCGGAGTTCACCATTTCGCCGTCTCCGGTGTAGGCCTCCTTGGAAATATCTCCGCCCTTGATTACCTCGATAATGTCAATGCCGAATTTCTTTGCAAAGTCGTAGTCGCGGCTGTCGTGGGCGGGTACAGCCATTATTGCGCCTGTGCCGTAGCCCATCATAACGTAGTCTGAAATGTAGATAGGCACTTCCTTTTCGGTAACGGGATTTATAGCCGTCAGACCGTCGATCTTCACGCCTGTCTTGTCCTTGACAAGCTGTGTGCGCTCGAACTCGCTCTTTTTGGCGCACTCCGCCTTGTATGCGTCCAGAGCGTCTATATTGGCAATATTGGCGCGGTACTTCTCGATAATGGGGTGCTCGGGAGCGATTACCATAAAGGTTACGCCGTAAAGGGTATCGGGACGTGTGGTGTAGATGCGGAGCTTCTCGCCGTTTTCCTTAACGGTAAAGTTCACAAACGCGCCCGTGGACTTGCCTATCCAGTTTTCCTGCTGGAGGCGGATATTGGGCAGATAATTAACCTTGTCAAGACCCTGCAAAAGCTTTTCGGCGTACTCTGTAATGCGGAGATACCATACCTCCTTGGTTTTCTGGACGATATCACTGTGGCATATATCGCACTTGCCGCCCTGGGAGTCCTCGTTTGAAAGCACAACCTTACAGCTGGGGCAGTAGTTTACCAGAGTTTTATCACGGAAAACAAGACCGTTTTCAAACATTTTCAGGAATATCCACTGAGTCCACTTGTAGTAGTTTTCGTCGGTAGTGTCGATAACTCTCGACCAGTCAAAGGAGAAGCCTACCCGCTTAAGCTGATCGGTAAATTTTTCTATATTATTGTCCGTAACGATACGAGGGTGTACGCCTGTTTTCACGGCTGTATTCTCGGTAGGCAGACCGTATGCGTCGAAGCCTATGGGGAACAGCACGTTATATCCTTCCAGACGGCGCTTGCGGCTGACTACCTCAAGTCCCGAATAAGCTTTTATGTGTCCTACATGCATACCGTGTCCAGAGGGGTAGGGGAACTCCACCAGCGCGTAAAACTTAGGCTTTGAGCTGCCTGTTTCCGCCTTAAAGGTATTATGCTCCTCCCAGTATTTCTGCCATTTTTTCTCAATGGACAAATAATCGTATTTTTCCAATGTTATCATTCCTTTGCATATTTTTGCGTATTCCTGATCCGTTGTATTCAGTGGTTTTGTTTGGATTCCGCTTCGCTCATTTCACTAAAGTACTGTTTAAGACCTTTATTTCCGGTAAGCATTATGAGCAGCCAGATATCTATAAAAGCCATAAGACCTGCCGCCGCAATAAGCAGGATATCCAGCCATTCTGGGACTCCCGCCGTTCTCACGGCAAACAGGATTATCAGCAAAAAGAATATATCTGCGGCGCGGAGCAGTATGCACATATTCCGTGCTGCGGTATTTCCTTTTCTTATGCCGCCCGATACCCAGAAGCCTATGAGCGCCAGCGGGATATCAAGGGTCAGCAGTGACAAGGCAGCGCCTATATTGCAGAACAAAGCGGCTATCGCGGCTGTTCTCCTGCCCTTTTCCGCGCTTTCCGACAATGCCATTGCGATCACTCCAAATACTGTTTTATGTCAACGTCGTGACCGTCGCTCCAAAGTCTTTCCAGATTGTAGAAATCCCTTGTCTCCTTATAGAAAATGTGTATCACAACGTCCGAATAATCAAGCACGATCCAGTTGGAACCGTTGTTTCCCTGAACCTGTCTCGGCTCCCTGCCCATTTCCTTCAGCCGAAATTCAAGCTCGTCCGCCAGAGATTTGGTATGGGTCGTGGAAGTACCGTCAGCGATAATAAAATAGTCGGCAATAATAGTGAGGTCGCCTATCCCTATAACGCGTATATCCTCCGCCTTTTTACTGTCAAGTATCTTTACAGCAGCCTTTAGAAGCTCGTCCTGAGTCATTTGGGTCATTGTATCTCCGTCCTTTCTTTTTTCTTTTCCGAAACGTAGTAATTGTACGCCTCTATGGTATGGTGCGGAAGCATTGAGCCTTTCGCCACCACGTCCGAAACGGAAAATCTCAGCGCCTCCAGCATAGCTTTTTCTATGCTCTGGTAAGCGTTTTTCCGCATTTTTGCCACGTCCTTGTAGCTTCTGTCCGCTGAGATAAGGTCGGCAATGTAAATAATTTCCTCCAAACGGCTCATGCCCGCCCTGCCAACGGTGTGGTACCTTATGGCGTTCAGCATATCGTTGTCGTGGACGTTAAGCACGTTTTCCGCGTACCACGCTCCCGCAACGGCATGGTAGAGCGGCGGCGTAGCAAGCTCCACCGTGGACACGTCCAAAGCGGATTTTTTCGCCATTGCAAGCTGCTCCTCCTTGGGTATCTCCTTGCAAATGTCGTGCAGAAGTCCGGTCAGATATGCCTTTTCGGGCGAATAGTAATCGTACTTTTCAGCCAGCTTTTCGGCTTCGTCCGCAACGTTCAGACTGTGCTGGAATCTCTTTTTGGAAAGCCTTATGCTGAGAATATCTGTCAGCTCAGCCGAGGAATACATAGACATTGCCCCCTTAGAGGAAAGATTTCGGGAAGTTAAGACGTAATAACGGCAAATATACCGAAGCCCGCTTATTACCTTTTATCTCTCGTTCGGATGTATTAAGCTTACGGCAAATCAGTACCCGCCGTATTATTGCTTATACAATCCGCATTCTAAAATATATTTTACTACATTTTGCGGAACATAGCAAGATATATCGGAATTTTTTATAATTTTTTTACGAATTTCAGTAGAAGATATTTCTAACGGCTTTGTTTCGGCAAAGAGAACCTCGCCGTATTTTCTCAGTTCAGCAGCTTTTTTTTCAAGTTCGTTCCTGTCCGAGCCGCATTTTTGGCGGGACACGGCGGCAAGAGTACACATGGAAAGTATTTCCTGCCAATTTTTCCATCTGTCAAAGCTTTTCAGCATATCTCCGCCGACAAGCCAGAAAAGCTTGTCGTTCGGGTAAAGGCTGCGGAAATGCCGCACGGTGTCAAACGTATAGCTTACACCTATACGGGATACCTCGTAATCGCTGACCGTTGCAAACGGCATATCAGCGAAAGCCAGGCGGCACATTTCAAGCCTGTCCGCGCCGCTTGCGGGACGGCGCTCCATATCCTTTTTAAAGGGGGAAATACCCGTTGGCATAACGATTATCTCATCAAGCTCCAGCGCCTTTTTAAGCTCCGAAACGAGACTGACGTGCCCCTTGTGAACGGGGTCGAAGCTCCCCCCGAATATCGCCCTGCGCATTACTTCGCCTTTAAGTCAATTTTGGGATCCTGAGGATTGCGCTTGAACAGCACGAATTTGTTCCCGATGACCTGAACCACTTCGGATTTGGTTTTTTCCGCAAGCTCGTTTGCAGCCTCCGCAGGGGACAGCATACAGGCGTCCTGGACTTTCATTTTGATAAGTTCGCGGGCTTTGAGCGCGTCCGAGACCTGTACTGTCAGCGTGTCAATAATACCGTTTTTTCCCACCTGCAAAATAGTATCCTCGGTCATAGCAATGCTTTTCAGCTTTGCTCTTTGTTTGCTTGTTAACATAATATCAATTCCTTTCGGTATTTTTGTAAAAAAGCTTGGCTTTTACCGTGCGCTACCGGGTGCTGCCAAGTATTCTTTCTGCCGCCTCAAAAACCTCGGAAAAGCTTTTTACTGCGGGTACATCCCTGTTAACAGTTCCGAAGCCGTAAGCCGCATGGATAAATGGTACTCCTGCGGAATCGGACGCGTCCAGATCGCCTTGGATGTCCCCAACATAGACTGCCCTGTCAAGATTGTTCCTCTCCACGATAATGCGGATATTGTCCGCCTTTGCAAGACCCGTCCCTCCGGGGCACTCGAAATCTGTGAAGTATTTGCCAAGCTTGTGGTACTCCAGAAATGTTTCGATGTAGCCGCTCTGACAGTTGCTGACGATAAACAGACTGAAGCTCTTTGAAAGACGTTCAAGCTCCTTTTCAAGATTGGGGAACAGTGTGCCGCCGTGTTCGATGAGGTAATCCTGCTCGACCCTCTCGCAGTCGCGCATGATTTCCATTCTCAAAGCGGGTTCGATTTCGGGAAGCATAAGCTCTGCAATGGTCTCCAGAGTTTTTCCCATATAGCTCCGCATATCCTCGCCCGTGACCTGTCTGTCAGTTTCGGGACGGCTCGCCAAAGCCCTGCTCCATGAAACTGCGACCTGCTCGGAGGAGTCCCACAAGGTACCGTCCAGATCGAAAATAATTCCGTGATTCATAAAAATGCTCCTATCCTTTGATCATCTGTTATCTATTTTTTCTGGGTACATATCGTGGCGGGTGAGACGGTCTACAGCCACCTGTTCCCACATAGTACCCTTTTTGCCGTAATTGCAGTAAGGGTCAATTGATATTCCGCCCCTCGGAGTAAACTTGCCCCAGACCTCGATGTATTTTGGATCCATAAGCTTGATAAGGTCTTTCATGATTATGTTCATGCAGTCCTCGTGGAAGTCGCCGTGGTTGCGGAAGCTGTAAAGATAAAGCTTCAGGGACTTGCTTTCCACCATTCGTTCCGACGGGACGTAGGAAATGTACACCGAAGCAAAATCCGGCTGACCCGTTATGGGGCATAAGCTGGTAAATTCGGGACAGTTGAATTTTACAAAATAATCGTTTTCGGGGTGCTTGTTCAAAAAGGTCTCCAGCACCTCTGGGGCGTAATCCGTTGGGTATTTTGTTTTTTGGTTCCCGAGGAGGGTGACACCCTCGGTTTCGGTTTTTGTTCGTCCTGACATTTTTATCTTCCTTTCAGCGTTCCTATAAGTACGCAGCAGTATAAGTATGGGTACTGAAATATTATACACCAAAATGCCAATAAATTCAACTCATTTCGGGATATAAAAGGCAAATTACTTTCAGAGTCCTTGACATATTAAAAAACCGTGTTATACTTAAAGTAAGAAAATGTATTGTTAAATTAATAAAAAGGAGCGTCTGCAATGAAAAAAGCAATTATTATCGCTGCTGCGGCTGTACTTCTGACCGGCGCGGCGTTTATATTTAAGATAAGTAAAAGCAGCAGTCCGAGCGCGGAAACGAGCGTGGTCGTGTCATTGGACGATAACAGCTTCAGCAATGTTGAACCTTCATCGCAGGGCGACGCGGACGTTGCAATGAGGATTGATATAGAAAATAAAATTGCTGAAGTGCTGTCGGAATTGGATAGTATAAATTCTGCAAAAGTAACTGTTTCTTCCGATAATTCGTCAGTTACGGCGGTTCTTGATATAAGCGAAGAGCTGTCCCAAGATGAAACAGACGTTGTATTCAAGCTGATAACATGTTACGCAGACGGCGTTGAAAAAGAAAATATTTTTATCACAGACCAAAATTCAAATGTTATTTATTTTGTTGCGGAATGATAAAAATTCCCGCGTTATTTTCTTACGGAATATAAATAGTGGGGCATATCGGTTCCGCGGTAATGCTTCACCATAATTTCATCTTGCTTTGTCATACCGTTTCGCAGAGCGACGTTCTGCGAGGCGGTATTTGTGTCCCTGACAATGGAGCATACCTCATCCGCGCCAAGCCTTGAAAAAGCGTACTCCTTGCAGGCTTTGGCGGCTTCCGCGGCGTACCCCTTGTGCCAGTATTCTTTTTGAAACAAGTATCCGACTTCAAGGACTTCCCTGCCGTTCCAGTCCTGCATTGTAAGTCCGCACTGACCTATTACTCCGTCCGTTTCTTTAAGAACCGCCGCCCACAAGCCGAAGCCGTACTCTTCATAACGCGCAAGCTGTTTATCGAGCCAGTTCTGTACTTCGCTGACGCTGAACGCGCCGTTATAGGCGTACATAGTTTCCTCGTCCCGCAAAATTTTACAGAGTGAACCAAAGTCGGACTCCGTTAATTGCCGGAGGTAAAGTCTTTCGGTTTCGAGTATCATTTCGTATTCTCCCAAAGATAATGTTTTTTCCATAGTTTTCAATTTTATTATATATTCAAATCTGCATAAAGTCAATAAAAATATGCACATAGCCGACCTTTTCGACGGGCTGTCTGCGAAACGTACCGGCAAAAAGAAAGTAAACGGGCAAACAAATAAAAGGTACGCCTCTTTTCAGACGCGTACCTTTAACATAATAACCGATCGCAAATTGTTAAGCCGCCGGATACCGGAAGTTAATTGTTGATAAGCTTGTCCTCGTCGCTCCAGCTGTAGAGTTTTCTGATTTCAGCGCCAACCTTTTCAGACTCGTGCTCGGAAGCAAGCTTTCTCATAGCTTTGAAGTGTACCTGAGAACCGGCATCTGACATATCCAAAAGAAATTCCTTTGCGAAAGAACCGTCCTGAATGTCGGAAAGAACCTTCTTCATTGCCTTTTTGGTTTCCTCTGTGATGATCTTGGGACCTGTTACATAGTCTCCGTATTCAGCTGTGTTGGAAATGGAGTATCTCATTCCCGCAAAGCCCGACTGATAGATGAGGTCGACGATAAGCTTCATCTCGTGGATACACTCAAAGTAAGCGTTTCTGGGATCGTAGCCCGCTTCGCAGAGAGTCTCGAAGCCTGCCTGCATAAGAGCGCAGACGCCGCCGCAGAGTACAGCCTGCTCGCCGAAGAGGTCGGTCTCTGTCTCGGTGCGGAATGTTGTTTCAAGAACGCCTGCTCTTGCTCCTCCGATACCGAGAGCGTATGCAAGGCCGATGTCGGTAGCGTCGCCTGTAGCGTCCTGCTCAACCGCGATAAGGCAGGGAACTCCCTTGCCTGCCTGATATTCGCTTCTTACGGTGTGACCGGGACCCTTGGGCGCGATCATTATAACGTTAACGTTCTTTGGAGGAACAATACAGCCGAAGTGAATGTTGAATCCGTGCGCAAAAGCAATGGTCTTGCCCTCTGTAAGGTAGGGAGCAATGTCCTCCTTGTAGAGCTTAGCCTGCTTCTCGTCGGGGATAAGTATCATGATAACGTCCGCAGTCTTTGCAGCTTCGGAAACGGACAGAACCTTGAGTCCCTGGGACTCAGCCTTAGCCTTTGACTTGGAGCCCTCGTAAAGTCCCACAACAACGTTTACTCCGCTGTCCTTGAGGTTAAGCGCGTGAGCATGACCCTGCGAGCCGTATCCGATGATGGCTACGGTCTTGCCGTCAAGTCTGCCCAGATCGCAGTCCTGCTGATAATAAATTTTGTTTGCCATTTTAAAAACCTCCGTTTTATTTATATATGAATTTTTTCATAACGCAGCTAATACTAATTCACGATTAAAAAGTGTACAAAAAAATCAAGCAAGAATTTGCATATATGATTCTTGTGCAGATTATTTGTCTGCATTTTTATCGTGAATTAGGATAATAACAGTTCCGTTACTTTTTGTTTATGGTGTCCGCGCCCTTTTGTATCGCGATAACGCCTGTGCGTACTATTTCCTTTATGCCGTAGGGACGGATAAGCTCTTCAAATCTTACCAGATGAGCGGGAGTGTCGGAAATTTCCAAAGTCATTGTGTTTGCGGAAATATCCACTATCTTCGCGCCCATTATCTCGCAGACTGTAAGTATCTCGCCTCTCTGCTGGGGATTGGCGTTTATTTTGATAAGCTGAAGCTCCCGCGGAAGCAGCTCTTCGGGAGCGAGTGTCTTGACCTTTATCGTGTCTATCAGCTTGTTGAGTTGCTTTTCAAGCTGCTCGACGGTATGCTCGTCTCCGTCGGCAACTATGGTAACGCGTGAGGTCTCGGGATCGTCTGTTTCCCCCACTGCAAGGCTGTCGATATTGAAGCCGCGGCGGGAGAAAAGTCCCGATATCCTTGACAGCACACCCGCGTGGTTCTCTACAAGAATGGAAATCGTATGTTTCATGAAACAGCTCCTTTGCATCGGTCGTTGAGCTTTACGGTAATAGTTTACCATATTTTAAGCTATGCGTAAAGTATATATTTTTCATAAGCAGTATAACTCTGCGTTATGCCTGAGCGCTTTTCTCCGATTTGTTCGGAGCGGCGTGCCGTCAAAGCGTAGATTCGTTTCTCCACACGTTGCATTCCAGCAGGTACGGTTCTTTCGCGCTGCACAAATTCTCTATTGCAGCCTCCGCTTCAGCCATAGTGCATACCCTCTCCGCTCTTATGCCGTAGGACTTTGCAAGAGCCACAAAATCGGGATTTCCATCGGCAATATGGACTGCGGTCTGGTTGTCTTTATAGAGATTTGTCTGCAATTCACGAACCATTCCGAGACGGTTGTTTCTCATAAGAATTATCTTTACGGGAATTTTCTCCTGAACGATAGTAGCAAGCTCCATCATCTGCATCTGGAAAGAACCGTCTCCGCAGACCGCAACTACCTCAGAATCGGGAGAGGCAAACTTTGCTCCCACCGCCGCAGGTATGGAGTACCCCATAGTGCCCATGCCGCCGCTGGTAAGGAACCGCCCTCTCTTGAACCGAAAGTTGTTGCAGGTCCATATCTGATTCTGACCTACGTCCGCAACGCATATTGTATCGTCGGGAAGCTTTGCTGAAAGCTTGCGGATAAACATTTTCGGATTAACATATCCCTCGGTCTCGTCCTCTTCGGGGACAGCGTTCTTTACCTCGGACAGCTCTGCAAGCCAGTCCGCCCGTTCCGCACTGCCAAGCTTTTCTGTAAGTTCTTTCAATATATGCTTGCAGTCACCGACGAGAGGAATGTGAGCGGGAATATTCTTGCCAATCTCGGCGGGGTCCACGTCTATGTGGATAATTTTAGTGGTCTTGGCAAGAAATTTCGGCGAACTGACAGCTCTGTCGCCCACTCTTGCCCCTATAAGTATCATTGTATCACACTTTGACACCGCTTCGTTGGCGGTCTTAACTCCGTGCATACCGAGCATACCCATGTAGAGCGGGTGCTCAGAGGGGAAAATACCCAGTCCCATCATTGTGGAGACTACGGGTATCCTTGTCTTTTCGGCAAGTTCGCGAAGTTCGCCGCAGGCTTTTGCGGAAATTACCCCTCCGCCCGCGCAGATAAGTGGTCTTTCCGAAGTTTTGAGAGCCTCGCATACCTTTTTTATCTGAAAGCTGTTTCCTTTGACCGTGGGCTTGTATGTACGAAGCTCAACCTTTTCAGGGTAAGAAAACTCGATCATTGTCTGCTGAATATCCACAGGCACATCAATAAGCACCGGACCGTTCCGTCCCGAACCGGCAATATAGAAAGCTTCCTTGAATATCCGCGGAAGCTGTGAAGCGTCCTTAATAAGATAACTGTTCTTGACAAAAGGCTCGGCGGCGCCTGTTATGTCCACCTCCTGAAAAACATCGCAGCCTATCTGGTCGGTGGATACCTGTCCGGTAATACAGATAAGAGGAACGCTGTCGGCATAGGCTGTAGCTATTGCAGTAAGCAGGTTAGTCGCGCCCGGACCGGATGTCGCTATGCACACGGCGGGCTTGCCGGAAATTCTGGCATAGCCGTTTGCGGCGTGACCCGCATTGTCCTCGCGCCTTACAAGAACATGGTGTATATCCGAATGTGTAAGCTCGTCGTAAAACGGGCAGATCGCAGCGCCCGGATAACCAAAGACGACCTTAACGCCCTCGTTTTCAAGACATTTTACCATTGCTTCAGCGGCTTTGATCAATCCAATCACTCCAATCAAAAATTTATTGCAAAAAAGTATACCTTTTAATAATACCTCTTTTTGCGCTTAAAGTCAATGGGTAATCGGAAATTTCCCGGATAATTCGTCAGCAGTCAGCATTTTTAAGGGTACAAGCGACATTATGAAAGAACTGTTCAGCAATATGCTGCAACAAGTCATGGGGCTGACTTAAGGAAAGACTTTGATACTAAAAAAGTCAGATGATATCGGAAAACGACGAAAAAGACGTCCCACAATGCTATAGGAACGGAGATGTGAAAAAGAACGTACAAAAGCAGATCGGGGAGTTAGATGTCAAAATCCCGCGGCACAGAAACAGAGAATATAAGCCGCTTTTTTGACATACTGAAGCCTCCGCAGCATTTTAAACTGCGGAGGCTTCTTTGCCGTTGGGGTCAATATCGGGTTTTGGAAGGCTCTGCCGCCGAGGTTGTATTTCCGCAAATCTTCTGCTGAAAAAGTCTGTCAGGGCAACTGCGGGTACAGTCAGCAAAAACCAAAGCGCAGAAAACGGCAGACATATCTGTCCGTATAAATTAAACATCATTTCCGAATAGTCCCAGACATTCCAGCCCAGCCAAAGATTTACTATACATCCGGCGGCAAATTCAAGGACGGTGATAGTTATTGCTCCGAAGAGGCATTTCAGAACCAGCGGGTCGTGCGGTCTGGCGGTAAAATGTCTGTACATAAGCACAAGGCAGATACCGCCGGTAACAGTCATGCTCCAGTGAGTGTAGCCGCGGAACAGTACTTCTATCATTGAGTAGACAACTCCGCCGAACAGGAAAAGAATAAGGTTTTCTATTGCTTTCGGCATAAACGCGTATCCTTTCATCAGTAGTATTAATAATATTTTCCGCTGCGGCTTCCGAAATATTGCAGGTAAGTTCTGTATTAAAAAATTCTTTTTTACTTTTTTATAAATATAAATTTAAAATCAAAACAAGCGTGCCTATTTCCTGTTCTTGCTCTTTGACACAATTGCTTTAAACCGGTTCTGTCGTTGGATAGCTATTCCGGATTTTTGCGCAATTCACGTTTTTGGGTTGTGATATTTTCTATCTCAGCTTTAAGCTGCGGCTTCCTTTGCACAGCCATATTAACGGTTTTTGCTGCTTTATTTTCCAAGGCACAGGGTTTGGAGAATATGCTCGGGTTTTGTGCGAGAGAGCCTGTTATTTGCGGCTATGATGTATGTATGAATAGATAATTAGTGGGGACACAGCCTGTATCTTTAATTTATAAATAATCCTTTATATTTCTTAAATAATCCGTAAAGTTCCGGAAAAGTCTTGCAATTTCTTTTGAAAAACGATATAATTGACATAGTTAAGCTAAAGAGGCGGAGTATATGTAAGACGAAATGTTGACTGTATCACATGCGGCATATTACTTACAAGTTTGTAATAAAACCATATTACGTTTAATAAAAACCAAAACAAATAATCGTATAGATCATAATTTATAGATAATTCAAATAATACGAATACCATAACAAATATAGTTCAAGGTTGCCAAAGAACACGCCGAGTGGGAGTGATGATAAATATGTCAAGGCAAATACGAACTTCTGCGAAAGCAGTTATAATTCAAAATGGTAAATTGCTTGCAATAAAGCTGAATGACGGCAAGGAGGAATGGTACATTTTACCCGGCGGAGGTCAAGACTGTGAGGAAATGCTTCCTCAGACTGTTGAAAGGGAAGTTAGAGAAGAAGCAGGAATAATGGTTAAATGTAAAGATTTGCTTTTTGTTATAGAGGGTGTTCATGGTGAGTGTTTTCACAGAATGGATTTAGTATTTTTATGTGATTACTTGGGAACTGCCCAGAATGCAACACTTCATAGTGATACTAATCAAATTGGATTTGATTGGCTGGATTTGTCTGTATTGAATAGATTGCCGTTGTTTCCGTCAAAACTTCGCCGCCCGATAATGAATTTTTATGAGGGAAAAGAATACATGAAATATCTTGGAAACGAGGAGATAGGTGATCTGGAATGTTTAGAATAGATGAATATATTAATGAGTTAATAATTTCATTAAAAAATGTTCTGGGCGAAAGGCTGATGTATATTGGATTGCAAGGAAGCTATCTTCGCAACGAAGAGACTGAAAACAGTGATATTGATATTATGGCTGTGATTGACAATCTTTCGGTTGAAGATTTGAAAACCTATCAAAAAGCACTTGTTTCAGCAGGAAATTTTGACAAGTCCTGTGGCTTTATTTGCGGCAAAGATGATTTAGAACATTGGAATCCGATGGAGATATGTCATTTATTGAATACAACTAAAGATTATTACGGAGAACTGAAAAATCTTGTTCCAGCATATACCATTGAAGATGAAAGAAATTATGTAAAATTAAGTTTGAATAATTTCTATCATGAAATCTGTCACCGTTATATACACGCCGACAGGGAGTATAATGTTTTAAAGCTGCCGATAACTTGTAAATCAGTATTTTTTATTATGCAACATTTATATTATTTAAGCAGTGGTAATTTTATTCCAACAAAACGGGAATTGCTTGAGTGTGTACAAGACGAGGATAAAACTGTTTTGGAATTGAGTATATCATTACAAAATAATATCGACTGTGATTTTGATAAAGCCTTTTCCATATTGTTTAATTGGTGTCAGAATGCATTATCAAGAATATGACTAAGAGTACAATTACGGGCATCGTCCCCCTTGATGTAGAATCGCTCAAAGCCCCAGTTTGCAAGACTTTCACACCTATTGCCGTTTTCTCAAAAGTCCAATCCGGGAATATTACCATGTCGTAGGGCAATGTGAGTTATTCTGTTTGGTGCAAAGTCATTTATCAACCCGGTCCACAGGCCGGATGTCACTACTCCATAGTGATACTATGCAAAATGTTCCTAAAATCCTTGTGTTACGCAGGGAAAGGATATTCCGAAGAACAAAAATAAGATCCTGCACAGTTAGGTGCAAGGTCTTATTTTTCTATGGCGTAGGCTGGTGTTTATTGTTCTTTACAGGATAAATCACATTGCCATACGACATCCACATTATTCCCACTCGACAACTACTAATCAATTTTGTTTAGAGATTATTATCTGCCGTGTATGTAGTTCTTTTGATTATTTGATGTATCCATATTATCCTGCCTATATGAGCTAATGTTATCATTTTGTTATCGCTGTTGATAACACTGGCTCGGTAACTGCGGATAATACCTTTGAAATTCTGCACATTTATTATAACCGATGAAATCTCTAATTGCAATAGCAAATCTTTATTTTTACGCACAAGTTTAAAAATTTGTGCGTGTTTTAACTTGTAAAAACAGAAGCAATATGTTATAATAAATACGCACACAGAAATGGTAATGCTGTGCTTGAATTATTTGATTGAAGCAGGTGAACGAATGGATAATCAAAAACTTGCCAAAGAAGTGATTACAACAAAAGGCGGAATCGCAAAATCCACCGATTTTGTTGTTGCCGGAATGCGGTCTGCGGATGTTGTGAATTTGTGTAATAGCGGTTTTCTTGAACGTGTCAGACACGGTTATTACCGTCTTGCAGATATACAGGAAATATCAGAAGCTCAGCTCATTTCCACACTCATTCCAAAAGGAATTGTCTGTGTAGAGTCGGCTTTGTTTCACTATGGATATAGTGATTTTACACCAAGGAAGTGGTCGATAGCCGTTCCTCGTTCTATGTCAAGAACGAAACTTGAAGTAGACGAGCTATCACTTCAAGCCTATTATATGCCATCAGAGCTTTATGAGTTGGGTAAAACAACAGATGATTTTGACGGCGTTACTCTACCTGTTTATGACCGTGAACGCACAATTTGCGATTGCTTTAAATATCGTTCCCGACTTGATAATGAAATGTTCAGCAAGGCACTTAATGCTTATGCGAATGATACGAATAAAAATTTGCAAAATCTTTCTGCGTATGCTAAAAAACTCAGAGTTTATAAAAAAGTTACAGAACTAATGGAGGTGCTGCTCAATGGCTGATATTGCTGCATCTGTACTTGCAAGATTGAAAAACAAGGCAAAAGAAAGCGGAAGAAGCTATCAGCTCTGCCTGCAACTCTTCTGTCAGGAGGAATTTTTGCGCCGATTGGAAAAATCACAATATGCGGAAAATCTTGTGCTGAAAGGCGGGTTGTTTATTTATTCTGTTACCGATTTTGACAGTCGTGTGACGGTAGATGTTGACTTCCTTCTTCGGAAAGTCCCTAACACTCCTGAACAACTACAGACTGTGATAGAGACAATCATATCTACGCCTACAGGTAACGATTTTGTGACCTTTGAGATTAAAAGCATTGCTCCTATTGCCGTTGCAAAGAAATACGCCGGTATCGGAGTTTCTCTTGTAGCTCAAATCAAGAATACGAAAACACCGTTCAGTATTGATTTTGGCGTAGGTGATGTTATTGTACCAAAGCAGGAGAAACGAAAGATTCCCACTCAGCTTGACGATTTTACCGAACCGACAGTAAATACGTATTCTCTTGAGACAACGATAGCCGAAAAGATTGACGCAATACTCAGCCTTATGGAATTTTCCAGCCGAATGAAAGATTACTACGATATCTATTATCTTGCTAATAAATTTGATTTTGACGGAGCAACGCTTACAGAAGCATTGCGAAAAACATTTGAAAATCGTGGACATATCTTTACGACGGATCAGTTTGAGCAGGTTATGACTTTTGGCAGCGATGACGCTATGCAGAAAAAGTGGAAGGCTTTCTGTCGAAAGATAGACACGAAAACGGATGATTACGACATGGTGCTAAAGACGATAAATGAATTTTTGGAGGGACCGTTTGCGGCGGCAGTACAGGCTGCCGAGTATTCAGACTATTGGTCTGCATCAAATGGGAAATGGAGTCAAAACAGAGGAGAAAGATTATGATTAGGGCAGATATGATTTCGACGGTTGGCAGAGCATATCTAACGAGTAATATTGAAAACGATGAATACAGTTATCCAAGGGCCTTTTCTGCCGCTTCGCTGACTTTTGTCCCTATTCAGAATAATGCTGGACGCAGATTTGAAAAGCTGGATATTCGTTTTGTAAAAGATAATGTGTCTGTTCTTATTGAAACAAAGCAGAACTTCACAGTAGCGGATGAAGAGCAGTTATCCGCTTATGTTGAATACGAAAAAGCGCTTACTGGCAATAAGATTATTGCAATACTTGCTAATACCACAAACGACAATGTTAAAGTGTGGCGTGGAGTTATTTCTGATGGTGATCTCATGCCGAAAGAAACTGCTCTTCGCACTATGGATGAATATGTAGATTTTTACACTTCGAAAATCAACGATAAGGAAAAGGTGATGCAGAACACCTATAAGCTAAACGAAATGCTACACCGCCATAGCATTCCTGAAAAACTTCGCAGTCAGTTTGTCGGAACATGCCTGCTTGCATTGAAGAACGGACTTGACTATGCTACACCTTCCTTAACTGCTGCACAAATAAGAACCCGAATCAAAGAGGTGTTGGAAGACTTACTCAATTCAGATATAAATAAAGCCGAAAAGCTGGCATTGCTCAACAGAAATGTTCTCGGAGATCAGTATGTCAGACAGCTCACCATTGCTGCTTTCAGAGAAATATTAAAGTTTATCGAAGATAACATATTGCCTTTTATCAACGATAAGAGTACTTCCGGGCAGGATTTGCTGAATCTGTTTTTCGTTACCTTTAACAAATATGTTGGCAAGTCGGATAAAAACCAAGCCTTTACACCCGATCATATTACAGATTTTATGTCAAAAATAACGGGCGTTAATAAGCATTCTGTTATCCTTGATCCTTGTTGCGGAAGTGGCTCATTTCTTGTAAGAGCAATGACACAGGCTTTGGACGACTGCGCTACAGCTGCTGAGCAGGAAGAAGTGAAAAAGCATCAGATTTTCGGCATTGAATTTGACGAAAATGTTTATGGACTTGCTACAACCAATATGCTTATTCACTCTGATGGCAATTCGAATATTCGTCAGGGGAGTTGTTTTGCGCTGGCAGATTGGATTAAAGATGCAAAGCCAAATGTAATTCTTATGAACCCTCCGTACAACGGACAACGTATTCATTTGCCAACAAGTTATGTAAGCACTTGGAGCAAGGATAAAAAAGAAGATCCGTCAAAAGGGCTGTATTTTGTAAAATACTTAGCTGACACGCTAAACTCTATCAATCATCAGGCAAAATTGGCAGTATTGCTTCCTGTTGCCTGTGCTATTGGTACCAGCGGAGAAATCGCCCGGCTGAAAAGAGAAATCCTTGCGGAAAATACCCTCGATGCCGTATTTACACTTCCAAATGAAATATTCTACCCGGGAGCAAGCGCCTCTGCTTGCTGTATGGTTTTCAAAATTGGGACAAAGCATACCGACATTTCCAATCCAGATACATTCTTTGGATATTGTAAAGAAGACGGCTTCAAGAAGAAAAAGAACCTTGGCCGAGTTGAACAGGTCGATTTGACTACAGGGAAGAGCCGGTGGGTAGAGATTGAAAAAGAATGGATAGAACTATATAGAAATCGTCACTCCGTAGATGGACTCTCTGCCACCCATAAAGTCAGTGGAGATGACGAGTGGCTGTGCGAAGCATATATGAAAACCGATTATACGAAGTTGACGGAACGGGATTTTCAGCAAACAATAAATGATTATCTCGCCTATCTTGTAAAGGAAGGGCATATTTATGAATCTTAATGTAAATAGTTGGAAAGAGTTTCGCCTTGGGGATTTGTTTTCGGAAATGTATAAAGCAGAAGCACATGTGAAGGGCGAACTTGAGTGCTTTGACGTTCCCTCTGACAATACAATTCGCTTTATTTCGAGGACGGAAATGAACAATGGCTGTGATTGTTATGTCTTGAATAATGACCTTTCTGGCATTGAAAAAGCAAATGCTATCGCCATCGGTGATACAACGGCAACTTGCTTTTATCAGGGTGAAGACTTCGTGTGCGGAGATCATATGGTTATATGTCGTGGAGATTGGATCAATCTGCATACAGCATTGTTTATTATTTCAATACTTAAACGAGAAAAATACAAATATAGCTATGGCAGAGCCTTCAAAATGGAACTAATTTCAAATACTATGTTGAAACTTCCTGCCACTGTTGATAATGCACCGGATTGGAATTATATGGAGCAATATATTAAGTCCCTCAACCACAAGCCGTTAGTCACTGCTAATCGGGGGGGGTACGGATCACGTACACTTGGTGTTGAAACATGGAAAGACTTTTGCTTGGGCGACTATTTTGAAGTCAAAAAAGGAAAAAGATTGACCTCTGATGACCAAACAGAAGGAAACACGCCGTACATTGGTGCTATTGATTCAAACAATGGGATAGCCAATTATATAGGCCAAGATGCAATACATGATGGAAACACAATATCATTAAGTTACAATGGCTCCGTTGGCGAAGCGTTTTATCAGCCAAGATCGTTTTGGGCAACAGACGATGTAAATGTGTTATATTTTCGGGAAGAAAACGGAGTAGACTTTAATAAATATATCGCATTATTTATCTGCGCTGTACTTCGCCAAGAAAAGTATAGATACTCATACGGTCGCAAATGGGTTCTTGAGAGTATGAAATCTACCGTCATAAAGCTTCCAGAAAAAGCAGGAAAACCAGATTGGTTTTATATGGAAAGCTATATGAAGTTGTTACCGTATGGAGATAGAATATGAGGTGAAAAGTTCATGTGGAAAAAATTCAAGTGGGATATGTTTGTTACTTCTTTTATTCCTCTATGGCTATCAATCATTGTTATTGATGTTTGGACTATTGTCTTGTTTATCTTAGCAAATTGGAATAGGAAGGAAAAACTTTCTGATAATTTGATGAACGTATTGTATGGCAATTACATTCAACTCGTAAGCATTGCTGTAATATCTGTTTTAGTTCTCGTCAGTATTATTGGAATAAATTCCTTTCTCGAAAAGAAACTGATTAAGGATAAAAAGCACCTTCCTAAAGGCAAGATTGAAAAAGCAACGAAGGCTAACAAGCTGTCTTCTGAGTTTTTACTTGCATATATTTTGCCGATGATAGCTTTTGATTTTGGTAATCCGCAAAATTTAGTATTTATTTATAATCTATTTTTTGGTATTGGCTTATCTCTGTATCAGAAACAACAATATCTATACGAATATTCTCTTGGAATTCAAAGGATATCGTATATATACCTGCGATTTGACTTGCAAAGTTTTAGATGATCACACCTACCACGACAGTATTGTCATCAGCAAAAGCGACCTAACGCAAGAAGAAGGTAACGATGTGCCTTACTGGGATTTTGAAAATTACATTTATATCACAGCGGATAAGGATGATAAAAAATGAGCAAGGAAGTGTTAAGAGCCTGTTTAGTATCTTCTGAGAATAATACGAATAAAAGCAAGAGAAAACATCTGAAAAGAATTATGAAGAAGACTCTCACAGTTTTTCCAAAATCTGCGGCATTTATCAAGCCAGCCAAAGGAGCGTTCCACAATCCAGCGCTTAGGAATAACCGAAAAATTATGGAGTTCATTGCGTTTAACCACTTCAACTTCC
>Ga0073906_1000301_pt1 | contig 89219 bp, 89 predicted proteins | sample Inofromicrocosms_FD_65485 | JGI IMG/M metagenome (GOLD analysis project Ga0073906, IMG submission 65485) | Mouse cecum microbial communities from Vienna, Austria - Inoculum for glucosamine and mucus D2O microcosms | ecosystem: Host-associated > Mammals > Digestive system > Large intestine >...
CCAAAATATAACAGTTTATTATACATATCTAAAAGAAGAAGATGTATTATTAATTACAGCATTCTACCAAGGAGAACAAAATGACTAACAAAAACAGAATAGAAAACATCCCAACAGTCGGACTTGCAGAAGTAAGTGAGTACATTCCAACTCCGGAAGAAGAAAAACTAATCCTACAATTTGAAGACCAAGCAGAAAAGGATATCGAATCAAAGAAACAAACAGCAAATGTAAACTTTCGTTGGTCGGAATTTGAAATAAAACGGGCTAAAAAGATAGCCGAAAAACTAGGAATGCCTTACCAAACTTATTTAAAATCAACCCTAAAACAAGCAATGGACAGAGATGAAAAGAAATTAATGTAAAGTTAATTTATCAAATTCTTATGAATCTTATATAAAATCTGCAGATGTTTTTCATCTGAATATTTTAAAAGTTTTTCAAATTCTCCGATAATATAATTTTTATCCTGCAACCCATCAAAGTTAAAAATTTCTTTTAGTTCAACATTCAAGGCGAGAGCAATTCTTTCAAGAGTTTCTATTGAAGGATAAGAACCGGCAATTTCAAGTTTAGAGATATGCTTAGTATCACGACCAATCATTTCAGCTAATTTTTCCTGAGTTAACCCACGACTTTTTCGCAGTTCTTTTAATCTAAGTGCTAGAAGTTGTTTTGTCGTTTTCATGCAATCCCCTTTTTCTCATAATACTTATGATGTATTTATTTCTTAACAATATTGCATGATTACTTAAATATGATAAAGTATCATTGTAGTAGTACAAAATATGTAAAAACCGTTTTACATGTCTAGTTTACTATAAGATGTATTGATAACATGGAGAAATAAATTAATGGAATTAAAGAGACAGCTATTTACGTCCTTAACTTTAGCAACACTTTTAGCTAGTAGTAATATTGTTTTAGCAACAGATAGACAAGTTATCCAAGATAATGTAAGAAATAAAAATATTTCAAACGAAAGTTTTACAAATTTAACGGTTAGAGAAGATAACGGGGGAGCTATATACAACAGCGGTCAAATTTCAAAAATTGAAAATTCTTCATTTATTAATAATTCAGCAATATCAAAAAATGGATTTGAAATAAAACTTAATGACGGATATAGCTATGATACTGAAACAAAGACCTTAAAAAAAGATGGAGAAATTATTGATGCATATATAGAAGGCTTGGAAGTAGATGATGATACTATTGAAGAATGGGATATTGGATATACAAAAGAAATTATTGAAGAAGATGGAAGCTCAACTTATAAATATATATCTATAGGCACCGCTCACAAAGTTGGCGGAGGAGGAGCCATATATAGTTCAAAAGATTCCAGTATAGAGTTAATATCTAATTCTAATTTTGAAAATAATACAGCAACAACCCATGGTGGTGCTATCTATAACAACGGGAATTATTTAAAAATAAAAAATTCGACATTCAAGAATAATAAAATTGAAGGTACTAACGATAATGTTTTTGGACTGGCTAGCGGTGGTGCTATTCATAATATGAATGGAGATTTAGTAATAGAAAATTCTGAATTTAGTAATAATATTGCTTATAAAAAGAACTCAGTTACTTATGATAATCATTACCATACACGTCATGATGCTATTGGTGGAGCTATTTATACAGATGGAAATACAACGATAAAAGATAGCACATTTACAGGCAATAAAGCTAGCAGTGGGGGTGCAATATATGCTGATTGGGACTCATTAGATAATGATAATCAAAATACAGTAACATTAACTATTGAAAACAGTAAATTTAAGAATAATGAAGCAACATATATTGATACGCAAAGAGAAACCATTGACGGTGAAACATACGAACACACATGGATAGACGAAGGTGAATTCAATCCAGACACTCAAAGATATTATATTTTAGATAATTATAATGGCGAAGGTGGAGCAATCTCAACTTGGAATAAACAAACTTTAATAAAAAACAGTGAATTTGAAGGCAACAAATCATCTTATGGTGGAGCCATATCAAGTTGCACTGACAGTTTAGAAATTTCCGATTCAACATTTAAAAACAATAATGCCAAGTGGAATTTAAAAGGAACATATTATGACAGAACAAATGATAGGAAACTAGAATTAGACCAAATTCAAGGTGCAGGTGGAGCAATACAATCATATGATGAAAATTTAAAAATAAACCATTCAACATTTGAAAATAATTCATCAGGTTTAGATGGAGGTGGTGCTATCTATCTAAATAGCAAAGTTGCAAATATTGATAATTCTACATTCAATACTAATAACACACTAGGTAATGGTGGAGCTATTAGTACTGAAAACTACAACAATTCAGTTAATATCAACAATTCAACATTTAAAACAAACAAATCAGAAAATGAAGGAGGAGCAGCCTATATAAGTACTAAAAATCTATCTATAAACAATACCTTATTTGACTCAAACTCAGCAGAATACGAAGGGGGAGCAATACAAATAAAACAAAGCTATAGTAATAACGAAAAGGAAGATACCGATACAAATAAAATTAGTATTACCGATAGTACATTTAACAACAACGCAGTTAATTTCAAAAATGGTCAAATTGAAATAGGAAAAGAAATAATTGAGGCTTTTAAAGATATTGATATTAATCCTTTTTCCCCTGATATAGAACTAGATAATCTTGAAAAAATCACACAACAAACAAACCCCTATGGTTTCGGCGGAGCCATAAGCACAAATGAGGATACAAATATAAATAATTCAAAATTTATCAATAATAAAGCCGTATATGGTGGTGCGATTGCAACTTCTAAAAATTTAACTGTAACAAATAGCCAATTTGAAGGTAACAAAGCGCACGGAACAAACAAAATAATTGCAACTTATAAAGATTCAGAAGGAAATACCACAAATAAAACTTATAATGAAATGAAAGTTGGACGAGGTGGAGCTATTTACACAACCGGAAATACTACAATAGTAGATACTAATTTTGCAAACAATACATCTGATAAAGGCGGAGCTATTTATGTATCTGGATATACATCATCAGAAGATACTACTAGCATAGCAACTAATATAATTGCAAAAGATAAAGACATAACTTTTTCTGGAAATAAAGCTAATAAAGGTAGTGATATTTATATCGATAACGGAACAGTTAATCTTAATGCTGCAGAAGGCAAAAAGATTACATTTGATGGAGGCATCAGCGGGGTTAACTCTACAATAAACATAAATACTAAAGACTTATATGATGATATAAATTCAACAGGAACAGTTGTTGTAAACAACTTTATTACACCTGATTTAGAATACGTTTCACCAGACTCAAACAAAAAATCATCAATAAATGTCAATGTAAATGTTGGAAACTTAAAACTTACTCGTGATAACTATTTAAATGGTGTAGATTTAACTTTAGCTGATAGCTCAACTTTAGATATGATGAATAGCGAAATCGGTAATGCTGAATTAAACAGCTTAACTTCTAATAATGGTAACATTAAATTAGACGTTGATTTTGGAAATACGGAACAAATATTTGACTTTATTGATACCAACGCAGATTCTCAAGGTAGTTTAAACATAACAGGAATTAGTGTATTATCAGACATGCCGGATAATATGATAAATCCTATTGTAATTGATATTAACAAAGATTTAGATATAGCTGAAAGTTTACAAATAAAAACTCAAGACGAAGGGGTTAACAGCGCTACTAATGAATATTTATACACAACAATTGCAGATGGTAAAAATATAACAATCACCAGACTTTCTGATAATAATGGGAATGCCATACAAATTGACGGCTTTACCCTTGCCGTAAATAAAGAAGGAAATATAAATGGTTCTCAAGTATCATTATCAGATGAACGTGTATTTACTGCCAATAAAGATATAAACATAACTGGTAAAAATATCACAGAAGGTTGGACAGGTGAACTTGGCGGAAAAGAATTAACTGTAATTGGTAGAGGTTATACCTTACAAGGAAACCAAAACCAAGGGATAAATATATCAGATGAACAAAAGCTATCGTTTGTGGATACAAATATAACAGGATTTAAAACAAATAACGAACGTAAGGGCGCTTTAAATGTTAATAATGGCACACTAGAAGTTGTTGCTAGAAATAAAGATGTAACTTTAGACGGAACTACTGCTGATAAAAAAGAAAATACAAATATTGTTTATTTAGATGGCACATCTTCTAAAGCATATTTCATAACTGAAAATAAAAAATCAATTACAATAAACGACCCAATGCGTTCATCTAACAAATCTAATGAAATTTACCTAAAAGGCAACGGGAAAATAACAGTCAATGAAATTGGAGACCCTGTCATTTTATACAATGAAAATGAAAATACAGTTCATAATAATTATATAGATGGTGTTGTTTATAACCTTAATAGTGGTAAGGTTCATTTTACAAATGACACATACTTAAATGGAGTTAAAAATAAAAACTCTATTTATTTCAATGGTGGGACCTTAGATATTGCAAATGGTGAAGTAAATACTATTCACCTAAATTCACTAAATATCAACTCAAATTCAAATGTTATGGTCGATGTAGATTTAGCAAACAAAAAAATGGACAGGTTAACAGCTGATAACTACAATCTTGAAAATAAAAACCTTAACGTTTCTAAGTTAAATTTATTATCAGACGCTAAAGAAACAACAACAAATATTTTGTTTGCAGATGATAAATTAAAAAATAATGTAACTACAACAGTTGAAGAAGTTGCATATTCTCCAATTTACAAATACGGAGTCGGCTACAATAAAACCTCTGGACAATTCACCTTCACTAGAGGCGCCGGCTCTGATATAAATACTTTTAACCCTGCAGTTTTAGCAAGTCCGGTTGCAGCACAAATGGGTGGATACATGGGGATGTTAGACAACTATTCCAATGCGTTCTCTCACATGGATATGAATATGTTAAAACCTGCTAGTATTAGAATGGCAGAAATGAATGCTAATAAATACGCAATATCAGACCAACCTCAAAGTTATTACTCAAACGAAATGAATTCAAGCGGAGCTTGGTTTAAACCTTATGTGAGTTATGACAGTGTAAGACTTAAACACGGTCCAAAAGTAAATAATATGTCTTATGGTTCATTTATTGGAGGTGATACCGGAGTTAAATCATTTAGAAACGGATTTAGTGGGGTATTAACACCATATATAGCATACCAAGGAAGTCATCAAAGTTACTCTGGTAATTCAATATACCAAAATGGCGGAAGCTTGGGCTTAACCGGAACCTTATACAAAGGAAACTTCTTTACTGGTTTAACAGTTGGAGTAGGTGCAAATGTTGCAGAATCAAATACTATGTATGGACACGATGATTTTGGAATGTTTATGACAGGTGTTGCAAGTAAAACCGGTTATAATTTCGAATTCGATGATGGTAAATTCATTATTCAACCTAGCGTATTATTAAGTTATACTATGGTTGACACCTTTAATTATACAAATAGCGCAGGAGTAAAAATCCATTCAGACGCCTTAAACGCATTGCAAATCTCACCAAATTTAAAATTTGTAATGAACACAAAATCAGGTTGGCAACCTTATTTAACAGCAGGCATGAATTGGAATATAATGGGAACAGATGTAACTGCAAACCAAACTTCTTTACCTGATATGTATGTTAAACCTTATGTACAATACGGCGTAGGGGTTCAAAAAACAGTTGGTGAAAGATTAACAGCATTCTTACAAGTTGTACTGCGTAACGGAGGCAGGAACGGTATCGCAGGGAATGGGGGATTCCGCTATATGCTAGGTAAAAACAAAAAAGGTAAAGAAAAAGTGTAATAAATCTTAATATTAGCCATAATTTTTATAAAAACAGATGTTATAATATATATAGAAAAACTCATAAAGAGTTCCGGAGAGACTAAGCTCGATGAAGGAACAGCAACCTACCTAAAGGCAAGGTGCTAAAGCTTAGAACGATGAGCAAATATAAAAATAAAAAGGCTCATCTACACTAGATGAGTCTTTTTATTTTACTGACACTGGCAAATAAATAGGAGAAAAAACATGCCAACAGAAATTATAACCCTATCACAATTTATCAAACTTTATCCTGCATTCACAATGGGAGGATTGAGAGCTTTAATCTTTCACGCTAACACTAATGGTTTTAACAAAGTCATCAAGCGCTTTAGTCCTACCGGTCGTCGTGGAAAAATTTTAATTGATGTAACAGCATTTTTTGAATGGCTTGAAGAACAACAGAAAGGAGATGTATAAAATGCGAAAAGATTATTTTATAATTTACAATGGGATAGCTCAAGAGTATAAACTATCACCAATTGAATTACTTATATTTTCTTATACATTAAATTTTAAAGAAAAACTAATTCGCAGCGAAAATCAACTAGCAAGCTTATTTAATGTAAGCAAATCAACTATCCACAAAGCAATTAGAAGACTCATCAAAATAAATTTATTAGGTTCTAGAAAAGTAAAAAATAGAAATGGTGGTTTTGACTGCTTGGAAAAATTTGTAATTGATAGAAATAGGTTTAAGATATAGACTATAATATTTAGTTTTTTTACAAGGTATAAATTTACTATCAAACAGATATAAAAATAACACCTTGCAAGGTGTTAAATTAACGTACAAATATTAAATGGGGATTATACTACAATATAATATTGTCTTGAGCACGTTTTCTTTTAATATAATATTATTATAATGTATAAAACTATGAAAAGCAGTAAGGGTTCCGCCCGCTGCTTTTTGTTGTTCATATAAAAATGTACATTATTTATCTACGAAAACAATGTATTTTTATCATATATGTTATTCGTATATGATACTATAAAGCCTTGAATAAATATTGCAAACACCCCACTCTATAACATTAAATTTAAACATCTGGCAAAATTTATTAAAGACTTCGATTCCTGAAATCTAAGCATTGATAGTTCAAGATTATCTTCGCCAAATCTAAATCTATCTAAAGCATCCGAATCTTTAAACACTCTGTATAACATTGTCGCATTTTGAATTTGAAACTTATCAATATCTACTATTGCTGTATCATCTTCAACATCATGATAAGCCATTATTATGAATACAGACTTATTAAAGTCCAAATTATTATCTTTGCAAAATTGCTTATAATATTTTGCTGCCTGATATCCGTGTCCTACATCCAACCAATCATTTTGTCGTCTTGTATCGTGAAATATAGAAGCTATACACAAAGTTTCCCTATCAAAATAGGATAATCCTAGTTTTTCAGACATAAGTAATGAAAACAATAACACACGTTTAGAATGTTCTTTTGTATGGTCTTTAGAATTTTTTAGCGAAAAAGTTATATCTTGCTCAAGAATGGCAGACCATTTTAAGTATTCATCTTTTATATTCTCAAAGTTTTGTTGTTTAAACAATTCCGAAACATTCATATTTATATTATAACCTGTTGCTTTAAATTTATAAAGGGTTACAAAAAAGCCTCGTGTATACATCTATAAACCAGATATAAGATGAAAAATATTTGCTAGGGGGTATTCGACTGTTACCCCCCTATATAAAAAATAAAATCAATGAACAAATATTATAAAAAGAATTTAATATGCAAATTAAAACTTCTTCATGAAGATATGTAAAGTTAAATATTTTTTCAAAACCAACTGTACCATTATTGTACCATTTTGCATTTATTGGCAATTAAGCCAAAAAGAAACGAGGGTTAAAACCCTCGTTATACTTATCTTTTAAATGGTGCCGCAACTCGGAATTGAACCAAGGACACAGGGATTTTCAGTCCCTTGCTCTACCAACTGAGCTATTGCGGCTAGTATTCTGTTTTGTGTAACCATGTTGGCTACGTCTTTTATTATATGTGCTCAAAGTTTAAAGTCAAGAACTTTTATTTTTCAAAACAGAATAATTATTTATTATGATGCTTGAGGAGCTAAGTATAATGTAACATTTCTACCTTCAAGCTGAGGTTTCTTTTCAACTTGTATCGGATCATTTTCCAAATCCGCAAGAAATCTATTTGCAAGTTCAAAAGCTAAGTTAGAATGTTGCATTTCACGACCACGAAGCATTACTACGATTTTAACTTTATTACCTTGTGCAATAAACTTCCTAACACTTTTTATACGAACTTCATAATCATGTACATCAATTTTATAACGAACTTTTACTTCTTTAACTTCAACTACGTGTTGTTTTTTCTTAGCTTCTTTGGCTTTTTTAGCCATTTCATATTTATACTTGCCGTAATCAAGAATTTTTGCAACCGGTGGAGCCTGGTTTGGGCTAATCAATACTAAATCTAAACCGGCATCTTCTGCCATACTAAGTGCTTTTGATGTTGGAACTACACCGTGATTTGTTCCTTTATCGTCAATTAATCTTACTTCTTTTGAACGAATACGTTCATTCATTATTGTTTTGTCCTTATCCCTTTGGGATCTAGTATCGTTAGCTATTTTTTTATCTCCTATATTAAAGTTATACTACGTGTTCACTATAACATAAAAATAAAAATAAAGCTATAGTGTAACATTAAACCATTATTAAGTTTTGTTACAAGCCAGATAACAGCTATATATATAGTTTTGAGTGTATAGACAAATACAAATTAAAATTTTAATTAAAGTTTTAGATAAAATCTTCCGATAACTAATTTGTCAAGATTAAGGATATTTACCCGAAAATAATTAAATAAGGAGCATTTAAGTATGGAAAAATCACAGACTGAAGCAATTGTAGCATCTATGGAAGTGTCAAGAGCAGAAACTATGGAGATTGATATCACACAGCCACTGCAAACACTATTTGACGAGTGTTTAAATTTTATTTCTGTGAAAGATTTTAACATTTAATACCTAAAAATGTACTAAATAAAAGAGTAAGATAAATCACATATCTTACTCTTTTTGTTTTACTATACAGAAATTTACAATTAGACTGTTGTGTATATACAGAAAATCAAAGTTGTAATAAAATAGTGGCTAAAAGGGAGCAAACATGAAAAATACATTAGTTACTCTTGCAAAAATATCTGTAATTACCTGTTTACTGGGCGGATGTGCATTTGCGGATTTTAAAGAACACTTTGATTTAGGGCAAAGCTACATGTCACAATATCAATATTCAGGAGCAATTACTGAATTTAAAAGCGCGTTGAGAATAAATTACCTTGATAACTCGGCTCGTGTCGGTATCATTAACGCGTATATTTCAAGAGGGGCTGAATATGCAACAAAAGATAAAGCTTATGAAAAGGCGGCAAATGATTTTAGAAGTGCATTATTTTATTTAATGTATTATCCGGCAACAGAAACCCAAATTCAAAATTCACATTCTTCAATTATAAGTAATCAAAAAAATCTTAGCAATTGCCTTAATATAAGCAAATTTGATATGTCACCTGAAGGCAGATTTAATTACGCTAAGAAGCTACGTGCAGAGGGGAATTTCCCTGCGGCAGCTTATGAATTTATGCAAGCATTGGGAAGTAAAAACCTGCAAAAAGACAGCTTTGAACAAGTTGCAAGTATTATGAAAATTTTAGGTAACGAACCAAAAGCCGCTGAATATTATAAAAAAGCCACAGCTGTTGCACCTAACGATTTAAACATAAGACTTGCATATGCAAAAATTCTGGATAACCTGGGTTCATCAGATGAAGCATTAAACGAATACAGCTTTGTACTTGCAAGAACTACAGCTGATAATAAAGACTTATTATATACACTTGAAAGAACATTCAAGAAAAAACTTACAGCATCACCAAATAATGCAAATTTAAACGCAAATATGGGGGCAATTTTACAAAAAGAAGGCAGACTGGATGAAGCTTTATCGTATTATAAACAAGCTGAAACTCTTGACCCTTCAAATATTAATACAAGAATTAACACCGGAACTTTATATCAGCAAAAAGGAGATTACAAAACTGCAATTAAAGCGTATGAATCAGTTCTAATACTTTATCCGAACAATGTTAATGCCAACCTGTATAGAGCACAATGCTATGATAAACTTGGAGATTCAAAAATTGCTCAAGAAGGGTTTAAAAAAGTCATGGCGCTTGACCCGAACAACGACTACCTAAAAGCTCAAATGGTAGAAAGTGCTAAAAAAACTATGACTCCTGAACAATTTGTGGATTACGTAAATTCTAACATGGCAAATATGAATCCTGCAGATGTATTGTATGATTACGCTATCGAATTACACAAAAACGGAAAAATCGACAATGCTATATATATGTATAATGCAGCTATAAAAACTAATAGCAAGAATCCTGAGATTTTTGTAAACCTTGCTTTAGCTCAAGCTCAAGGAAATGATTTTGATGGAGCACTTACAACATTAAAATCAGCACAAGCAAAATTTCCTAAAGAATCATCAATAGCATCTACAGTAAAAAATATATCTTCAATGAAAACAGATAATCAATTAACAAAAGCAGCTGAAGCTTACAACAATAAGGATTATCACAACGCGATAAAATATTACTTATCAGTAACACCTGCAACAGTTGATACTATGATTGGTGCTGCAACATCATATCAAGAACTTGGAGATAGAGCTAACGCTATTACATATTATAAAAAAGCACTTGAACTAAAACCTGTAGATTCTGATATTGCATACTACATTGCATGCCTGTACGGTGAAAACGAAGATTATGCAAATGCAAAAGAATACTTACAAAAATCACTTGCTTTTAATAAAAACAATAAACAAGCAGCAGAATATCTAAAATCTATAGACGAATCAGACAGGGCTAATCTACTTAACGATGCTATTGCTTTATATGAAGCAAATAATTTAGATGAAAGCCTTGTGAAATTTAACGAATTGTTATCAAAAGATTCACAAAATTCATACGCATTATATTATCGTGGTATGATTTATGATACAAAAGAAAAACGCAATGAAGCAATTGCTGATCTTAAAAAAGCTTACAGCCTGAATAATGAATTTACTATTTGTAATTACTTAATAGCTTCTGACTATGATGCAATGGGTAAATACAAAGATGCATATACATATTACACAGCATACGCAAATTCAGAGGTTCAGGATGATGAATACAAGCAATATGCTAAAGCCCGCGCCGAAGAATTAAAGGAATATGCAAAATAGAGTTCAAAACTTAATACAAAGCAAAGTTTCACTTGCTCCAATGGCAGGTATAACTGATTATGTCTTGCGTTCGCTTGTAAGAAAATATGCACCGGATGCACTTTTAACAACCGAGATGATTAGTTCTGAATTTTTGGCTCAAAATGTTCGAACAGAAATCACTAAACTTGATGAAACACACCACCCGATAGTTTATCAAATAAACGGTCACAAACCTCATCTAATGAGAGGTGCTTCACAATATCTAACTCAATTTGCAGATATGCTTGATATAAATATGGGATGTCCTGTTAATAAAGTCGTAAAAGGTCAGGACGGAGCAGCCTTAATGCGTAACCCATCACTTGCTGCTGACCTTGTAAAAGCGGTTAAAGAAGGTACTAATAAACCTGTAAGTGTAAAATTTCGTCTTGGGTACACTGCAGATGAGATGAATTTTGTAGAATTTGGCCAGCAAATGCAAGAAGCCGGAGCAGAATTTATAACAATTCACGGCAGAACCCGCTCACAGTTTTATGCAGGGAAAGCAGATTGGGAAAAAATCCGCCTGCTGAAAGAGAATGTAGATGTGCCGGTTTTTGCTAACGGAGATATAACATCAATTGAAACTGCTGTTGAATGCCTGGAAAAAAGTAAGGCTGACGGAATTGCAATAGGCAGAGGAATACTTGGTGACCCGACATTAATAGGACGCGTTGCACATTATCTTAAAACCGGAGAAAAACTCCCTGAACCATCTTTGGATGAAAAACTTGATATGATGAAATGGCATCTTGATGAAGAAATCAAATTACGTGGAGAAGCTGTAGCAATAAAGTTTTTTAGAAAATTTTACCCTTACTATATTGCAGGAATTAGAAATGCTTCAAAAATCCGTGGAGTTATGGTTATTGAAGACGATTATAATAAAATCTTAGAATATATTGAGTACATAAGAAAAGAAAACTCAGTTCAGTGTGTATAATTAGTTTGAAATTTGTACAACAAATACATTCACGCTATACATTTACCCCTGTTGATAAAAATAAAAAAACTGTTATAATAACTCTTATGAAAAGATTATTAATATTATTAACTGCGATATTTATTATAAATATTCCGGTACAAGCCGAAGAATTTGAAGTTAATACACTCGAAATGCGTGATTATGATGAAATTGTACTTCCTGTAGGTTCATTTATTCCAGTTATGACCACTCAGGAAATTTCAACAGAAACCTGTCCTGAAGGTTATAAATTAAAATTCATTGCAACAAGTGACCTTTTTATGTATGAGACAAACATAATTCCAAGAAATACAGAATTCTTCGGATATATAGAAAAAATCAATGAGCCTGTAATCGGCACAAATGCATCTATGAAAATAAAAATTACAAAAATCTTAATGCCTGACGGGTTTGAGATTCCAACAAAAGGTTATATTTATACTTCAAACAATAACCTGATAGGCGGAGAACTTACACCACCATCAGAATGGGTTAAAATACCGCATTACCAAGGTAAGTTTCAGGGAATTTCCTGGAATCACAGAGCTGCAACTCTTCAATTAAGACCGGGCGGTAAAAGAAGTATGGGAACTCATACTAAAATTCCTGCAGGAGATCAACAAATAATTATACTGACAGCTCCAACAGGTATTACTCACACTATAACCGAGTAAACAAATTGACAAAATTAATATATGGAGTAAAATATAGTTATATTATGTCTTAGGGAGCAATTTAATGAAAAAATTATTTATATTGTCTGTAATATTGTTTTCGGTTAATTGTGCATTTGCGGCACCAAATTTCAACCTGCAGCAAAATACAGAACCACAGAGTTACCAACTTCCGACAACCTTAAAAGGTAGAGTTGTAACAGTTCCGGCAGGTGAAACGTTTAAGGCAGTTGTAACATCACCTGTAAGCTCAGAAAACGCTGTAACAGGTCAAAGCGTAACTCTTGCTTTGAGTTCGGATTTGTATTATAACGGCAGCAAAATTGCACCTGCAGGAAGTTCAATATACGGAACAGTAATCGAAACATCAAAAGCTAAACACGGAAGTTTAAACGGTAAGTTAACTTTAAGATTTACCCAAATTATTACACCAATGGGGCAAACAATCCCAATTTCTGCAGTTGTAAAAACAGACGATAATACAGGCACGCTCATCGGTGGAACTGCACTTGATACCACAAAAGAATACGCAAAAGATATAGCAGTCGGCGCAAGCGCAGGAGCTTTAGCAGGTGTTGTAATTTCCCCTCTTGCAGGAGGAAGTATCGGTCGTGGTACAGCTTTAGCAACAGCAGTGGGTTCTGGCGGCGGACTTGTTAAATCAATTTGGGATAAAGGCAACGATGTTGTTATACCCGTTAATACAGTAATCGACCTTATACTTACACAACCGATAACTGTGAACCCGGTTAATAATGAAGATAAGTCATTCGGGCAATAATATTATTGAAACTTTAAAATAAAATCATTAACAAATAAGAGATAAAAAATATTTGTTGTTAGGGAAGAAAATGTCAATATTAGGTAGATACACAAACAGTACAAATAGTTTAGAACAAGAATCAGGGATTTCATCAAAACATCTTGAATACAGAATGCCCGCAGTAACAAGAGAGGATAAAGAAGCAATCCCTCTAAAAAAAGCAATGACAATTTCTGCAATTTTACACCCTGCAGCTATCGTTGTTTTTTGGCTTGTAATAACAATACTTGCATTCTTTGGGATTTATAACATATTTGAAAAACCAAAACCTAAAGTTAATGACATCGAATTTGTACTTGTAGATAAGGAAGAAAAACCAAAAGATCCTAATACAAGATTCAGAGCAGACAGGAATTCAAGAACTGGCGGCATAAATGATCCTAAAAAACCGGTATCTATGCCATCATCTAAGCCTGCATCAAAACCTGCACCATCATCACCTGCTCCGGCGCCTAAAAAACAATCTATTGTAAATAAAATTACACAAAGTGTTGCACCGCAAAAAACTCCAACTCAATCACAACCAAAGGTGACAACACCTCAGAAAAATATTACACCGTCACCAACGGTTCAACAGGCAGTTCCAAAACCTCAAGTGGCAAAACCACAGCCACCTACAGCAAGACCTTCTGTAAAACCGCCAATGACACCAAAAACAGTACAAAAACCAACCAATTCACCGTTTAAAGTTCCTGTTCCACCTGGAGGAACAAAAGCCGGTCAATATGCAACAGGTCCAATCAGCGGTTCAGGTTCTTCAAATAAAGGCGGAACCAAAGGAAGCGGAACATATTCTCCAAATCCTTCACTTGCACCTGTAGGTTCAGGTTCCGGGAATAAACTGGCATCATCTGGTTCAGGTAAAACCGGTTCAGGGTCATCAGGAACAGGCTCAGGATATGGTAAAGGTTCTGGCTCCGGAGGCGGAAACCCTGGTGGAGGCGGAGGACGTCCGGGAATTGATGCAATTCGCGAACCTGATTTCGGACCATACATGAGAGAACTTCAAAGAAGAATCAAAATGAACTGGGATCCGCCAAAAGGAAACGAAAGTAAACGTGTTGTTCTTTTATTCAAAATCGCTAAAGACGGAAGATTATTATCTTGTTCGGTATTTAAATCTTCAGGATTACCAAACGCTGATAAGGCTGCACTTAACGCGGTTCACTTAGCCGCTCCGTTCAGACCGCTTCCGCCGGAATTCAAAGGACAAAGCATAGATATCCAATTCACATTTGACTATAATGTATTTGGAGCAACAAGATATTAGGGAAAAGTTATTACAAGAAATGAGGATAAAAAACTATGGAATTATTATTAGAGTCAATTAAAATGGACTGGCCGGTATTGTTACCAATCTTTGCATGTTCAATTTTGGTACTGGGCGTTGTAATCAACAAATGGTCTTTCTATCAAAAAAACCAACGTGATATTACAATCTACATGAGAGAATTAAACAAAAACTTATCAAAAAATGACTTATCTGCAGCACAAAATACAGCAGTTCGCTGCGGCGGTGTTATCGGTGAAGTTATTGAAGAAGCTGTCAGAATTTTCTCTGAACAAAGAAACGGATTTTCACGTTCATTTGATATTTCAGCAGCATTAGCTACAAGAAAACTTGAAAGCCACTTAACAATTTTAGGTACAATCGGCGGTGTAGCACCATTCTTAGGTTTGTTTGGTACTGTTGTCAGAATTCTTTTGACATTCAACATCTTAGCTGATTCAGGAAATCAGGCAGCAACAGTTGCTTCAGGTATCGGTTCAGCATTGATTGCTACAGCTTTCGGTCTTGGTGTTGCGATTGTTGCGGTTATTTTCTTCAACTCTTTCCAATCAATTGTTAAACACTACGAAGACGACTTCCAGCTTATTAAATTATTATTCTTAAGCTTTGTAGATGCTGAAAACGAAACTCAAACAAAATATTCATCATCAAAAGTTAACTTATAACAGGTAAAGAAAATGGCTTTTTCAACAAATAAAAAACAAAAAATGTTCAATGAAATCAATATTACACCGTTAACAGATATCTTTCTGGTTCTGTTAATCATAATGATGGTTGTTGCACCTTCATTCCAATCAATGGATAATGCCGTTGAAGTTCCGGAGGTTAACAACGGAGTAAATATTGAAGAATCAAAGGTTACCGTATCTATTACAAAAGACGGAGCAATGTTTGTCAACGGCGAAAGTATCCAAAATGCACAATTAACAGACAAGTTAATTGCAGCTAAAGGCGATATCGAAGCTCCGGAAGTGATTGTAAAAGCAGATAAAACAATTAAAAGCGCAACTATTATGGATGTAATGAACGCTGCACAAAATGCAGAATACAAAAAACTTGTAGTTGCAGGCGAACCTTTAAATAAAAAAGAGCAAAAAGAACTTGAAAAAAATAAAAATGTAGAAATTCCACAGGACGGAGAATAATGAGAGAAACATTTAACGAAATCAATATCACACCATTAACAGATATCTTTCTGGTTTTGCTGATTATTATGATGGTAATCGCACCTTTACTGGATCAGCAAGGTATAAGTCTTACAGTTCCGGAAAATGTTGAGCAAAGTCAGATTGATAAAGATCCTCAAATCTTGACAGTTGTTGTTTCTCAAAATGACAAATACTTCATCCATAATGAAGAAATTTCTCCTGATATGCTGGGAACAATCTTAAGCCAGGAAATTAAAAACTATCCTGACGGGCTTTTAATTCAGGCTGATGGGGATTCAACCCACGGTGCAGTTGCAAAACTTATGGATAAAGCAAGATATGCAGGAGTAAAAGCTATATCACTTGACCAAATTTAATAATTCTTATAAAACAAAATGCCGGCATTGAATAAATTCAATGCCGGCATTTTGTAATTATTTAATATCAACAAGTTTCCAACCGCGATTTTTAACAAGAGATAAACAAAAGAAGCCAGTACCGGTTTTGCTGCAATCTTTAACCTGTTCTGCGTTTGTAGTATCTGTTCCGGCAGGAACTAATCTTCCTAATTCTTCTTTGAAACCTAGAATATAAATATCTTTTCCAAATACATTAGGCGGCTTAATACCATTTGTATCAATATAAAATACAAGAGTAACTTCTTTACTTACAGAAGTTTTTATACCAAATACAGATTTCATTTGATCCGGACCAAAATCATCTAGACATACAAAACTTCCATTATTAAGAACCATACCTATTGATTTTACTCCACATCCCGGATAATTTGAATATGAATGTTGAATTACGCCATTAAGTTTTTTGGTTTCAGCCCAACAACCTTTTTCATCATAACAAACTCGCGCAACTTTTATATATGGAAGCATATAAGTTTCAAACCAAGCACGCATCAAATCCATATTATTATTTTTTGGAATAGAACTTATAGCACCTTCTTCATTTGCAGAAATCATCATCTGCTGTAAAATCGAATAGTCCTCTTTCAATACAGTCTCAATTTGGTGATTTTTAATCTTAGTCATTAAAGTCGGAATAGTAATCGTTGTAACAACTCCAATGATGCCAAGAGTAATTAATGTTTCAGCTAATGTAAATGCTTTTTTAGGAGATAGCTCAAAAACGCCTAAAATAAGCTTTAAGCAGTTACCCCCCCCCGCTTTCTTAATTCGTTTGTTATTTTCATAATTTCTCTCCTTCTTTAGTTCACCATTTTTATATAGCTTGTTTTAATTCATTAATTACAACATCTAATGCGCCTTGCTGATCGTTAAACACTGTTTCACAATCTTTGCAAGCCTGCTGATAAAACTCTTTATCAGATAAAAGTTTTTCAATATATTCACTTAATTCTTTAGGATTTTTAACGATTTTTCCAGCATTTGTACGTGCAAGCAGCCAATAAATATCACGGAAATTATGAATAGATGGTCCTGTAATAGTAGGTTTTGAATACACAGAAGCTTCCAAAGGATTGTGACCGCCTGTTTTATTAAAACTTCCACCAATAAACGCAAAATCACATATTGAATACATCTTTGAAAGTTCACCCATTGTATCAAGAATAATTACATCTTTTTCTTTGAATGTGTCACCTTTAGAGCGCAATCCATAGCCTAGCCCTAAAGTATCAAGAATAGGTGTAATTTGAGACAATCTAGTCAAATGACGAGGCACAAGAAGTAATTTTGTATCAGAATATTTTTGGTGTTTTTCTTTAAAAATTTCAAGAATTATTTCATCTTCACCTTTATGTGTACTGCCGGCAATAATGACTCTATAGTCAGCTTGTCCGATATCAACGGTTTCATCTGATTTTTTTACATCAAATTTAAGATTCTTCATAACAAAGGTTCTATCAACAGGAGCTCCGATTGAGACAAGTTTATTTTTGTCTATTTCACTTTGTGTAAGAATTTTTGTATATTTTGATAACACAGGTTTAAAAAAGAATTTGAATAACTTATACAAATTATAAGTTGAATCAGATATTCTTCCATTAATTGTATAAAGTTTTATGTTTCTTGCGCGGCATGAAAAAGAAAATACCGGCCACAATTCAGTTTCGGCAATTAAAACAATAGTTGGTTTAATTTTTGTCAAAAAAGAATCTACACAGAAAAAAATATCAAAAGGGAAATAAGTAATAAAATCTGCAACATTTGAAAATTTCTTCTGAGCAATTTCTTGACCTGTTTTAGTACCTGTAGTAACTACGATTTTATAATCAGGAAATTCTTCTTTTGTTTTTTTAATTAGATTTTCTAAAGCAATAATTTCACCAACAGAAACTCCATGATACATTATTACCTTATCACCTAAACTTTGAGGTTGAAAAAATCCCAGCTTTTCTTTCCAACCATATAAGAATTTGCCATTAAAAACTCTCACAATGTAATAAAACGGCAGTAACAAAATAAATAAAAGAGTTGATACAATACCGTATAAAAATAACTCATTAAACATTGATACAACAAGTATTAAAATTAAAACCAGAATAATAGAATATGTAATCATAATAAGAAAATTATACAACAAATGTTTGAACATGTTGACATTAGATACAAAAATTTATAAAATCAGAATATGGCAATAGTTTATTTAAGTCTAGGATCAAATAAGGGTGACCGTATAGGTTATGTACAACAAGCTGCAAGTCTGCTGGGTGCAGATGATGGGATTACTATTGTTCGAACATCAGCATTTTACGAAACAGAGCCTTGGAATATGAATACACAAACCTGGTTTGTCAATGCAATTGTTGAAATTAAAACAAAATACTCTCCAAAAGATTTGCTTGAAATTTGTCAAAGAATTGAAAAACAACTTGGAAGAATAAAAAAAGATGGTCAGGATTACAAAGACAGAACCATTGATATTGACATTTTATTTTACAATAAGGATGTAATCAATGAAGAAAATCTTACAATTCCTCATAAATACGTGCATTTAAGAGCATTTACACTTGTACCGATGATGGAATTAAATTCTGAATATATTCACCCCGTATTGCATAAAAACATAGTTGAAATGCACTCTGATTTAGAAAACCCTGAAATGGTATTTTTATATGGCACACGAGTCGACTTCTAGGGGTAAATGTAGTAAAAGAATTGCAATAATCGGCGGAGGTCCTGCAGGATGTATTTGCGCTTATTATTTGCAAAACAATTTTGATGTAACTCTTTTTGATAAAGGTAAATTTTTACGAACAATACTTCCAACCGGCGGCGGCAGGTGTAATTTAGCACACGCAGAGTATGATTTTAGAGAACTTGCCAAAAACTATCCGCGCGGAGAGAAATTTTTATATTCCGTATTTTCAAGATTCGGAACACAAGACACCATAGACTTTTTTAAAAACATAGGAGTAAAAACTTACACACAAGAGGACAACAGAATTTTTCCGGTTTCCAATTCAGCTGCAGACGTAAGAGAAAAGTTTTTAAAAAGTATTTCAAAGTGTTCTTTTGCCAGAGAAGGAGTAAATGAGATATTACCTTTAGCTAACGGTTGGAAAATTCAAACAAATAACAATTCATACTTATTTGATTACGTAATTATAGCAGTAGGCGGACATGCCGGTTATGAACTTCTAAAAAAACTTAATATTAAAATTCAGTCACCGACTCAAGCACTTGTTGGGCTGACAACAGAAGAAGATTTATCACAACTTTCAGGTGTAAAGGTTGCAAATGCAGAAGTTAAAATTGATAAAAAAACATACAAAGGAGATATCCTTTTTACTCACCACGGTGTAAGCGGCCCGGTAATCTATACGATTTCATCTATATATGCAAGGAAAGAATTCCCATATGAAATCACCTTCAAATTTGCGGATTTTACCGATTCGCCGCAGTATTTTCTTGAAAAAAGCCGAATGGAAGTATGCAACCAACTAAAACCATATGTTCCAAAATCTTTAACAAAATATATTTTAACAACACTGGGAAAAGAACCTGACATTGCAGGTTCCTGGCTTGGCAGGACATCTCACCAAAAGCTTCTGAACACATTAGAAAACTTCAAACTTCACATAAACGGGAAAATGAAAAATGGCGAAGTAGTCACCTGCGGTGGTGTTGACTTAAAAGAGGTAAATGCTAAAACATTAGAAAGCAAACAATACCCCGGGTTATACTTTTGTGGTGAAGTTTTAGATATAGACGGTCTTTGCGGAGGATTTAACCTCCAAAACTGTTGGTCAACAGGTTTCATTGTCGCTCAATCTATCAATGAAAACTAATTTACTAATGTAAAATTTTCACCAAGAGCGTTTTCCAATTCAATAACAATAACAGACAACGGAATATCTAAAGCCTCAGAGATTCTCCACAGTGTTGATAGCTGAGGATCTTTAATAGACTTTTCCAAATCAGCCCACATAGATTTTGTCATACCGATTTCATCCGATATCAAACTGATTGATTTATTTCTTTCAATACGGTACTTCTTTATTATTGAAGATAAAGCTCGCTGCATTAACTTCTTATTATTAAAATAAACCTCTTGCATAAATTAAATATTAGTGCTAAATTAAGAACAAGTTGTGCTAATATCAGAACGGAGAAGATATGAAAAAGGGCTTTACTTTAGCGGAAGTGTTAATAACATTAGGTATAATAGGAATTGTTGCAGCAATGACAATACCTACCTTGCTTCAAAAAAACTATGAAAGACAAACCGTAGTAAAGCTTCGACAAACCCAATCTATATTAACCCAAGCAATAAGAATGACTGAAGAAGAATATGGAGATATTGAAAATTGGGGCATAAAAACTAAAGACGTAAACTCCATAAAAAAAGCGGCAGATAATTTAAAACATTTCTTAAAAATAGCTATAGATTGCGGCACAAATGATGTAAAAGGTCATTGTGTACCGGCTAACGGGTATCGTACTTTTGCAGGAGGCATAGATTCTGTATCAAAAGGCTACAGAACTTCACCATATTATTACAAAATGAGCTTATTAAACGGAACATCAATATGGTTTGTCGCTCCTGACCCAAAAACTTATGGTGCAATTTTATGGTTTTATGTAGACACCAATGGAAAATCTCTTCCTAATACAATAGGTAAAGATTTATTCTTATTTTCTTATTATAACAAATCACTATATCCTGAAGGTGGTCCTAATTCTCCATATGTCAGAGAATGTTCAATGAATAGAAGCTGGGGATGTGCTTATTACGTCTTACATAACAATAATATGAATTATTTACGCAAAATAAAATAATGTCTTTTCTATTTATGTTATAATTAAATAGTTAATAGTTAAGGGGATCCGCCCTGGGGTAAATAATTCTTTCAAATGTTTTTGACTGAAACGGTTTAACCGAAAAGATTTACAATAACCCAAAAGGATAGAAAGAAGAATAATGGAAAAAAACAACGAAACTTTGAGTATCTTACGACACTCAACATCTCACATCATGGCACAAGCCGTACAAAGCCTGTTCCCATCTGCAAAGTTAGCAATAGGACCGGCAACAGCTGATGGTTTTTATTACGATTTCGATTTAACTGACGGACATGCTTTTACAGAAGAAGATTTGCAAAAAATCGAAGAAAAAATGAAAGAAATTATTAAACAAAATCTTACATTTGAAAAATACGTAATCCCTGATGTTGAAGCACAAATTAAAGCTTTCAAAGATGAAGGTGAAATCTACAAAGCTGAACTTTTAGAAGAACACAAAAACGACAATCCGACTTTATATATTACAAAAGACAAAGACGGAAATGCTTTATTTAATGACCTTTGCGCAGGTCCTCACCTTCCAAATACATCATATATTAAAGCAAACGCTATTAAATTATTAAAAGTTGCAGGCGCATACTGGCGCGGTAACGAAAATAATAAAATGTTACAACGTATTTATGCTACAGCTTACTGGAACAAAGAAGATTTACAGGCATATTTAACATTTATTGAAGAAGCCGAAAAACGTGACCACAGGAAACTAGGAACAAAACTTGACCTGTTCTCAACACGTGAAGAGTTAGGCGGCGGCTTGGTATTATGGCATCCAAACCTTGCTGTGGTTCGAGAACAAATTGAAAACTATTGGAGAGAAGAACACAGAAAACGCGGTTACGTTATCGTTCAAACCCCGCAAATCGCTAAATCTAAATTATGGGAAATATCAGGTCATATGGATCACTACAAAGAAAATATGTTCTTTGTTCAAAAAGACGAAGATTCAGATGAACAATTTGTTGTAAAACCAATGAATTGCCCGTTCCATATTTTGATATACCAAGCAAACAGATATTCGTATCGTTCACTACCATTACGTATGGCAGAATTAGGTACAGTTTATCGTAAAGAAAAATCCGGTGCATTATCAGGTTTAACCCGTGTTCAAGGCTTCACACAAGACGATGCTCACATCTTCTGTACACCTGAGCAGCTTGTTGATGAAATCAACGCAATTATAGACTTTGTAGCAGATACAATGGCTATTTTCAATATGAAATTTGAAGTTGAATTATCAACCCGTCCTGAAAGCTTTGTAGGCGAAATCGAAAACTGGGATAAAGCAGAAGCAGGATTAAAAGAAGCAATGGAACGCCGCGGAATGGTTTACGAAATCAATGAAGGTGACGGAGCATTTTACGGTCCGAAAATTGACTTCAAAATTAAAGACGCAATCGGCAGAACTTGGCAATGTGCTACTATTCAGTTAGACTTTAACCTTCCTGCAAGATTTGATATCAAATATCAGGACAAAGACGGGCAATTAAAAACTCCTCTAATGCTTCACCGTGTAATTTTTGGTTCAATGGAACGTTTCCACGGTATCTTAATCGAGCATTACGCAGGTGCATTCCCAACATGGCTTGCTCCGACTCAAGTAAATATCGTTCCAATTTCAAACGAAAAACACGTTGATTTTGCTGAACAAGTTTACAAAAAAATGCGCGAAGCTGGTATTAGAGCAAATCTTGACGACCGCTCTGAATCTATGAACTACAAAATCAGAGAATCTCTTCAAGATAAGAAAATCCCTTACGTTTGCGTGATCGGTGATAAAGAAATTGAAGCAAATTCTGTTGCGGTTCGTGCACGCGGAATTGGACAAGTTGGAACCTTCACTGTTGATGAGTTCATCGACAAAATTGTCTCAGAAATTAAATCCCGCGCAAATGAATCATTTGCAAAGAAAGCTGAATAAATAAAAAATCCCTCTCTTTTGAGAGGGATTTTTTATTTACTTCTTCAAATCAGCCTGATAATTATAATGCTCAATCGCATCCTTTAAACCATTATAAACATTTTCTATTGTATCCTTATCAGCCTTATAGTCCTTGCAAAGTTGTCGTCTTACACTTGACACATCGGTAGACTTTAAAGCCTCCTTATGCAAATTAGACAACCTTAAGCGTAATCCATTAAAATAACCTTCAAATAAGTTTATATCTTCAGGCGAGAAATTTATAACTGCTTCATCAGGGATATCTGCATAATCCTTATTCTTACCATTCAAGAATAGTTTTTGAGAAACTTTTCCCCTGAACATTTGTTTAACTAAATCAATATAACGTTCAAATTTCCCTGCATTGGATTGAGTAGAAGAAACTCCGGCTGTATCCACATTTAACTCGTCAAGTTTTCTCAAATGATTATAAATTCGACTTGATTCTTCATGTTTAGCTGCACTATAATTAGGTCCAAATAAAATAATCAATTCATGCTGAATCGGATTTTTCTTTTTATCAAAATCGCGGATAAAACGCATTTGAAGATCTTCATAACCTGATTTTTGAGGTTTACCAATACTATATCGCAATTCAGGAGATAATTTGGTTATTTGATCTGAAACATCTTCCAGCCTGATATCTAAATCAGGGACATATTTCGTTAATTTTAATACCAATTCCATTTCTTCTTGAGGTGTTGAAAAATCATGAGCTTTTAATTTTTCTAAAAGTTTTATTTCATCATCTGTTGGAATATAACCGCGCTTCATCAAATCCTGAACACTCATTTTTGTATCTGCAAGCACATACCCGCGCTGTTTCATCAACGGGAGAAGTTCATCATTTAACTTAGCTAAATCATACGGATCATTACAATACAATGTCGCACGAATTGTATCCGGAACTTTCATACTGCCGGAACGCACTATTTTACTTGTTCTTGCAGCAGGTGATTTTACAGGACTTAACTCACAATATGCTCTATCGAAAGAAAAACCTTTTTCTTTCAACTTAAAAGCTACCGATTCCAAAACATCAAGATAAGTTGTCGCAATCCGCAGTAATCTCGGATTATCTGCAATAAACTGCCCTTCCAAAAAGTCAGCAATTTTTGTCCCACTTCCTGTAAAGGATACAGTATCTGCCTTCAAAGGTGATAGCTTTGAAGGCATTACAGGGTTACTGTAATGCGAATTTTGAGCATTTTGAACACTGTTTGAAAATTTTGGTATTAAAAAATTTACATTCATAATTTGACCTTCTACTTAAATGTATAAAACGTTTAAAGGTTTTTTAATTTTACTAAGAAATTCATTAAAATAAAAAATTGTTACATTAATTTACAACAAAAAGTTAAAAAAGATTAAAATTTGGTTAAAAGATATGTTTGTATTATCATGTTGTAGTACAGTTGTAGTTAAGTTATAGCATACAAAATAAGGAGGGTTAATATGCCTGGAAAAACAATTACAGTTGATGGCAATTATGCTGCCGCTCACATAGCTTATGCTTTGAGTGAAGTGTCAGCAATTTACCCAATCACACCTTCATCTACTATGGGTGAATGGATTGATGAATGGGCTTCACAAGGTAAGAAAAACATTTGGGGAAAAGAAGTAAAAGTAGCAGAAATGCAATCTGAAGCAGGAGCAGCAGGTGCTGTTCACGGTTCTTTGGCTGCAGGTTCTCTAACTTCTACATATACTGCATCTCAAGGTTTGTTATTGATGATTCCTGTAATGCACAAAGTTGCAGGGGAAATGCTTCCTCATGTAATCCACGTATCTGCACGTGCATTAGCAGCTCAATCATTAGCAATTTTCGGTGACCATACAGACGTTATGGGTTGCCGTAATACAGGGTATGCAATGCTTGCTGCTAATTCTGTTCAAGAAGAAATGGATATGGCTTTAGTTGCACACTTAGCAACATACAAAGCTAAAGTTCCATTCCTTCAATTCTTTGATGGTTTCAGAACTTCTCACGAAATTCATAAAATTGAAGAAATTGATTACGCTGACATTGCAAAATTAGTTGAACCTAAATATATTGAAGAATTCAGAAAACGCGCACTACGTCCTGAAGCTCCTATATGTAAAGTCGGAGCTCAAAACACTGATGTTTACTTCCAAGGTCGTGAAACAGTTAACAAATACTACGATGCAGTTCCTGATATCGTTCAAGAATACATGGATAAAGTTGCAGCTGTAACAGGCAGACAATATCATCCGTTTGATTATGTTGGTGCACCTGATGCTACAGACGTTATCGTTGCTATCGGTTCAGGTTGCGAAACTATTGAAGAAACAATTGAATACTTAAACGAAAAACGCGGTACTAAATACGGTTTAGTTAAAGTAAGATTATACAGACCGTTCGATGTTAAACGCTTCAACGAAGCTTTACCTAAATCAGTTAAACGTATTGCCGTTCTAGACAGAACAAAAGAACCTGGTTCAATCGGAGAACCGTTATACTTAGATGTTGTTGCAGCTTTAGAAAACAAAGACATCAGAGTTATCGGTGGCCGTTACGGTTTATCTTCTAAAGAATTTACACCATCAATGGTTCTTGCAATTTACAAACACTCAGAAAACAACGGTTTCCACGGATTCACAGTAGGTATTGAAGATGACGTTACTAACAAATCTTTAAAAGTTGACGAACACATCGTTACTGAACCGGTTGGTACTACAAATTGTATGTTCTGGGGCTTGGGTTCAGATGGTACCGTTGGTGCTAACAAAAACTCAATCAAAATTATCGGACAATACACAGAAAAAGATGCTCAAGCATACTTTGCTTATGACTCTAAAAAATCTTTCGGTGTTACAGTTTCTCACTTACGTTTCGGTGACAAACCAATTAAATCAACATATTTAATTACTGCACCAGATTTTGTATCTTGTTCAGCCCATGCTTACGTTGGCAGATACGACCTGTTAAAAGGTATTAAAGAAGGCGGAACATTCTTATTGAATTCTCCATACTCTAAAGATGAAGCTTTCGCTCATTTAACAAGAGACCTTCAAAAAACTATTATTGAAAAGAAAATCAAATTCTACAACGTAGATGCTGAAAAACTTATCAAAGAACAACCGGGTCTTAGAGGAAAAGGCGCGAATACAGTTATGATGGTTGCATACTTCAAAGTTTCAGGAATCATTCCGTTTGAACAAGCTCTTGAAGGTATGAGAGCCATGACAACTAAAACATTCAAGAAAAAAGGCGATGATGTTGTGAATATGAACTTAGCATTAATTGATGCAGCTGTTAACGCAACAGAAGAAGTTCCTGTTCCGGAATCATTAGACGGCGTTGGATGTGTTGATGATGTTAAATTAATCTCAGACGATGCTTCAGAATTTGCAAAAAAAATCATTGAACCTTCAATGAGACAAAAAGGTGATGATATTCCTGTTTCAGCTATGTCCGCTGATGGTGTAATTCCGACAGGTACAGCTTGCCTTGAAAAACGCGGTATCGCTCCTCGTGTTCCTCACTGGAATCCTGAAAACTGTTTACAATGCGGTATCTGCGCATCAGCTTGTCCGCACGCAGCTATCAGAACAAAACTTGTTGAAGCAGAAAACCTAAAAGATGCTCCTGAATCATTTAAAACAATTGATGCAAGACCAAATCTTAACGGTGAAAAATTCAAAGTTCAAGTATACTGCGAAGATTGTACAGGATGCGGTGTGTGTTTAGATCAATGTCCTACATTAAGAAATCCGGATAAAGCAAAACACGCTTTAACTTGGTCCACAATTGAAAAAGAAGTTGAAGATTGTGAACTTGTTAACGAAAAATTCTTTGACGAATTACCTGATAACGTTATGGGCAAAAACACTACAAAAACAATTAAAGGCGCTATGCTTAGAAAACCTTTATTTGAATTCTCAGGCGCTTGCGCAGGATGTGGTGAAACTCCTTACGTTAAATTAGTTTCACAATTGTTCGGTGAAAACGCAATTGTAGCTAACGCAACAGGTTGTTCTTCAATTTACTCAGGTACATTCCCTACAATTCCTTACACTACTAACAAAGAAGGAAGAGGACCGGCTTGGGCTAACTCACTATTTGAAGATAACGCTGAATTCGGTTTCGGTATGAGACTTGCTGTAGACCAAAACAGAGATACTTTAAAAACTTATGTTGAAAAAGTTCTTGGAAACGAAAAAACACCGGCTGATCTTAAAGAAGCTCTAGAAGGTGCTATGTCTCACTTCGAAAATTCAAAAACAGAAGAAGCTGTTGCTGCTCAAAATAAAGCTAAAGAAGTTCTTGCAAAATACTCTGACTGTGAATGTACTGATTTAGCTAAAGTTAGAGAACTTCAAGATTACTTCACTGACAAATCAATTTGGATTATCGGTGGTGACGGTTGGGCAAACGATATTGGATACGGCGGTATTGACCACGTATTAGCTCAAAATCAAAACGTTAATATTTTGGTTCTTGATACAGAAGTTTACTCAAACACTGGCGGTCAAGCTTCTAAATCAACTCCAACAGGTGCCGTTGCGAAATTTGCTACAGGCGGTAAACGTACATATAAGAAAAACATGGGCTTAATGAGTATGTCTTACGGTTATGTTTATGTAGCTTCTGTATCTCTAGGTGCTGACAGAGGTCAAACTCTTAAAGCATTCCAAGAAGCAGAAAGCTATAACGGACCATCAATCATATTTGCTTACGCACCATGTATCGCTCACGGTATCGATATGAGTAAAACTCAAACCGAACAAAAACGTGCAGTAGAAGCAGGTTACTTCCCTCTATACAGATACAACCCTATGAATGAAGTTCCATTCACTTGGGATGCAAAAGACCCTAGCGGAAGCTACCAAGACTTTATCAGATCTGAAGGACGTTATAAGTCTCTACTTAAAACTAATCCTGAAGCTGCTGAAGAATTATATTCTCAAGCTGAAAAAGATGCAGCTCAGAGAATGGCTGTTTATAAAGCAGTTGGCGAGTTGATGAAGTAAACTCAATAATATTAAAACAGACACCTGTAACAGGTGTCTGTTTTTTATTGTATAATCAAATTATGGAAAACACATATATTATTAATACCCATTCTCATGCCAATATGCTTCGCGAAACAAATATTGACAAAGCCATAAAAAATGCACAAGACGAGAAAATAATAACAATCGTTCCATCAAGTACAGCAGAAGATATTTTTGAAGTCAATGAATTTATTCAAAAATACAATGATGTGTACGGTTATGTTGGAGTTTTCCCGGAAGAGGTAAAAACATTTACTGATAAAACTCTTTCAGATATGGAAAATATTATCCGCACAAATAAAAAAATTATAGGAATAGGCGAAATAGGTCTGGATTATTATTGGGACAAGTCTTTCAAAGAACTCCAAAAAGAAGTTTTTATAAAACAAATTGAATTTGCTAATCAGATGAATTTACCGCTAAATATACATTCGCGCGAAGCTCATCTTGATACTTTAGAGATTTTAAAAAAATACAATAAAAATTCAACAGCAATCCTACACTGTTTTTCAGGCAGTTTAGAATTTGCAAAAGAATGTATAAAAGAAGGGATTTATATAGCTTTAGGCGGAGTTGTAACATTTAAAAACGCAGTAAAAGCAAAAGAAGTTGCAGCAGAGATTCCGCTTGACAATCTGTTACTCGAGACTGATGATCCTTATCTTGCTCCCGTTCCATTCAGAGGCAAAGAAAACCAGCCAATGTATGTAAAATATGTTGCAGAAGAAATTGCAAAACTTCGCCATACCACAACAGATGAAATTGCTAAAGCTACAACCCAAAATGCTGAAAGGATTTTTAACTTCAATGCAAAATAAAGAAAGACTGGATAAATATTTAACAGATTTAGGTTACTTTGAAACAAAAAGCAAAGCAGCATCTGCAATTCTTGCAGGCAATGTTAAAATTAATGATGAATATATTACAAAAGCAGGTTTTCAAATAAATTTAAACAAGGAATACGATATTCAGGTAAAATCAATGCCATACGTATCACGCGGCGGATTTAAGCTCAAAAAAGCAATTGATACATTTAAACCGCAAATCGAAAATCGTATTTGTTTTGATGCTGGAGCTTCAACCGGCGGATTTACAGATTGTCTTTTACAAAACGGGGCAAAGTTTGTATACGCAGTTGATGTCGGATATGGGCAGTTAGACTGGAAAATTCGTTCCGATAGCAGGGTTAAAACAATTGAAAAAACCAACTTGAAAATCTGTGATATTCCTGACATTTACGCAGAAAACGAGCCATTAGCGGACCTTCTGGTAAGCGATTTATCATTTATTTCATTAACAAAAGTTTTGGATAACTTGAAAAAACTTTTAGCTCCTGAATTTCACGAAATGATATGCCTGATAAAACCTCAATTTGAAGCAGGCAAAGATAAAGTCGAAAAAGGCGGCGTTGTAAGAGACCCTAAAACACACATTGAAGTTATAGATAATGTAATAAATTATGCAAAAAATTTAAATTACTCAATAAAAGGACTTACATATTCCTCAATCAAAGGTCCTGCTGGCAACATCGAATACCTTGTATGGTTTACAACAGAAAACATTGATAACAAATATGATATCAAAGAAATTGTCGCAAACGCATTTGAAAATTTAGTTTAAGTTAATATATTCCGGCTTTTTAGACAGATTCAATTCGATATATTTAAAAATATTTAAAATAATACCCGGTTGAAAATAATAATTATTATCAGCAGGTGTAATTCTTAGCATTCCCTGTTTAGTATTTACATTTGAAATTGATGCCAAAAACTGTTTATTTACAGCAGTAAACAAAATATAACCTGACTTTGATTGAATTTCATCAATAGTAAAACGGTTTGCATTAATAGCAGCAATCGTTAGATAAAATAATGACACATTATCTGTATTAAAAACCTTATAACAGTTTTCAAAATGCACATTCTGAGCAGTTATAAGTGTACTTAAGTTCATCTGTTCTGCAGCTGCCATAACAGGAGAACAAGTTAATAAACATAAGCATAAAATAAATTTAACTATTCTTTCCATGATTCACCTACATTAACATCAATAAGAAGCGGAACTTTCAACGGTTGCTTTAATTCCATTGATTCTAAAATTAATCTTTTGACGATATCAAGTTCTTCAATTGCGATTTCCACAACCAATTCATCGTGAACCTGTATTATCAGACGGGATTTTAAGTTATTTTCTTTTAGTACTCTTGCAAAATCAATCATTGCAATTTTAATAAGATCAGACGCTGAGCCTTGCATAGGATGATTAATTGCTGCGCGTTTTGCAAATTCTCTAATCATTGCATTAGGACTATTAATTTCATTTTCCAGATATCTTCGTCTGCCAAAGATAGTTTCAACATACCCCTGTTTTTCAACAAGTTCTACCATATTATGCATATAATCTTTTATCCGTGGATATGTTTCAAAGTATTTATTAATGAAATTATCAGCTTCTGTTGAAGTTATTTTTAAAGCTTTTGCAAGCCCATACTTACTTTGTCCGTAAACAATACCAAAATTAACAGCTTTTGCCTTATAGCGCATTTCTTTTGTAACTTCATTTATCGGAACCTCAAAAACCTTGGATGCAGTTATTGTATGGACATCAATCCCGGAATTAAAAGCATTAATAAGGTTTTCATCACCTGAAACATGAGCTAATATTCTTAACTCAACCTGCGAATAATCAGCAGATAAAATTAAATAATTATTTTTATCTTTCGGTACAAAAGCCTGACGAATCTTATTACCTTCTTCTGTTCTTATCGGAATATTTTGCAAATTGGGATTAGAAGATGATAAACGTCCTGTAGTCGTAACCGTTTGATTATAAGAAGTATGAATTCTATTATCTTTCGGATCAATAAGCGCAGGAAGAGAATCCGTATAAGTCGATTTTAGTTTTGCATATTTTCTGTATTCCAAAATCAGCTTTGCTATTTCATAGTCTTCCGCTAAAATATTTAAAACTTCTGCACTTGTTGAATTTTTTGATTTACCACGTTTTTTTGTTGTTTTTAGCTGCATTTTATCAAACAAAATATATGCAACTTGTTTTGGAGAATTCAGATTAAACCCTTCGCCTGCCAGATTAAATATTTTCTTTTCTATTCCACTAATTTTAAAATCAAATTCATTAGTCAACACTTTTAAATAATTCGTATCTACTGAAACACCGGTAATTTCCATACCTGCAAGAACATGAGCTAAAGGAATTTCAATATCAGTCATAATATTGTATTCCTTTTCATCAAGTTTTTCAGACCAGCATTTAGTAAGCTCAAAAAGACTTGATATAACATCACCGGCATAATCCTTCATAACAGATATATTATTATCTGCAATGGATGTTTTTTTAGTATTGGAAACAATTGTTGGTAAAATATGATCTATTTGTTCCATACACTGAATATCAAAATCCGTATTAGCATTTGAATCTTTGATATATGAAGCAAGCATGGTATCAAAAACTACACCATTTAAATCAATTCCTAAAGATTTCAATATACAATCTTCGATTTTTATATCGTGCGAAACCTTTTTGACCGTCATGCTTTCAAATACAGGTTTCAATTTAGATACAACATAATCTAATTTTAACTGGTTATCAATATTATGAGAAATCGGGATATAAAAAGCTTCGGTAAGCTCAGATGTTTCATTTATATTAACTTTACCATCTGCATATTCATAATTGCTATTATATCCAAGTCCGATACCATAAACTTTAGAATTAAGCGCATTTTTAAAATCCGCAAAAATTTTAAATCCTATAACAGAGTTGCTTAAAAGATTTTCGACAAGAAAATCTAAATCTGAAGAGTCTGTTATTACTTTTGAATTATAATTTAAATCTTCTTTATTAACTTCAGACTGAACAGCTTGCGCAAATAACCCCAATTGTCCGTTAGCAGTAGAAACTTTTATAGTAGGCTGAATTTCTTGTTCTTTTATTTCTGTTTTTGCTTCAAGAAGTATAGGCTGAGCATTTTTATCAAAAAGTTTTAAAATAAATTCAATATTTTTTAAAAAGCTGTAAAACTGCATTGAACGTAAAAATTCAGTAACAGCAGCAATATCAGGCAGCTCAATTTTCGTTTTATCAAAATCGAATTCAATATCGACATCCTGAACAATTGTTGCTAAAAATTTACTAAGTTTAGCATCTTCAACACCGGTTACAATTTTTTCTTTTACCTTACCTGTAAGCTTATCAGTATTAGCCAGAACATTATCAACTGTTTTATATTCACTCAACAGCTTAACCGCAGTTTTTTCACCAATTCCGCGAATTCCCGGGATATTATCAGATGTATCACCGCGAAGCGCTTTATAATCAATTACCTGATTTGGATAAACACCTAACTTCTCATGGACTTTATTCCAATCATATTCTGTTAACTCACCTTTCGATGGGATAATTACAGTCACACAGCCGTTTTCGCGAATAAGCTGAAAAGAATCCTGATCACCTGTCAAAATATAAACCTTATGCCCAAGATCACACGCACGTTTTGAAATAGTACCAATTACATCATCAGCCTCAAATCCTTCTTTAGTGTAAATTGGAATATTAAACGCCTTTAAACCTTCATAAATCAGCCCCATCTGAATCCTCATAGGATCAGGCATAGCAACACGATTAGCCTTGTATTCATCATACTGTTCGGTTCTGAATGTGTGATGGGAAACATCAAACGCAACCCCGATTGCATCAGGCTTTAAATCTTCGTTTTTCAATAAATCAAAAACCGCTTTAAAAAAGCCATAGACAGCCCAGGTTGGAGTTCCGTCTTTTGTTTTCATATTAGTACGTTCAAGCGCGTAATATTGACGAAATGCAAGTGCATGACCATCAATTAAAATTAATGTTTTAGACTCTCCCATCCACAATTCTCCCTTTTTACAAAATTTTCGCATAAAAAAAAGCTTTTGGCAATTTAAAGTAACAAAGTTACCAAAGAGTAACAAATTTGTTGATAAGTTACTAAAAATGCCGGGCAAAGCAAAAGCATTTGCAATAATCGCACTTCCTGCATTACTGGCAGTTGATTATATCAGAAGTAAACACTTATACAAAATGGGACAAATTGATCAAAAATATACAGATCAAGCAAAAATTGAAGAAAACACTAAGAAAATATTTTAGCATAACAAAAAGGCGACGCCTTAAGATAGGCGTCGCCTTTTATATTTATAAAAGCTTACGCAGAAATACCTGCTGATGCTTCCTTTGTCGGAAGTTTTAGAACTTCTGCATTTTTATGGTTCTTAACCATATCTGCTGTTACAACAAATTTATCAAGGTTTTCTTTTGTCGGAACATCATACATAACATCAAGCATAATTTCTTCGACAATTGAACGAAGTGCGCGAGCTCCGGTTTTGCGTCTGATTGCTTCTTTAGAAATCAATTCAACAGCTTCCGGTTCAAATTCAAGCTCTACACCATCCATTTTTAAAAGAGCTTGATATTGTTTTAACACAGCATTTTTCGGCTCAGTTAAAATCATTTTTAATGTTTTTTCATTTAACTGATCTAAAACTGCATAAACAGGAACACGACCAATGAACTCAGGAATTAAACCGAACTTCATCAAATCATCAGGCTGTAATTTTTTCAACATTTTAACAGCATTAGCTTCTTTTTCAGCTTGAGATAATGCAGCTTTAGCGCCAAAGCCGACAGAATTTCCTTCACCAGCTCTTGCATCGATGATTTTTTCCAAACCAACAAACGCACCGCCAACGATAAAAAGAATATTGCTTGTATCGATTTCAATAAATTCCTGATGCGGGTGTTTTCTTCCACCTTGCGGAGGAACGTGAGCGACAGTACCTTCAATCATTTTCAATAATGCCTGTTGAACACCTTCACCTGAAACATCACGTGTAATAGAAGTGTTTTCACTCTTTCTTGAAATTTTATCAATTTCATCGATATAAATAATTCCGCGTTCAGCTTTAGCAGAATCAAATTCAGCATTCTGATACAAACGAAGAAGAATATTTTCAACATCATCACCAACATAACCGGCTTCGGTTAATGTTGTAGCATCAGCAACTGCAAACGGAACATCAAGCATTTTTGCAAGAGTTTGTGCCAATAAAGTTTTCCCAGAACCTGTCGGTCCAACTAATAAAATATTAGATTTTTGAATTTCAACAGATTCTTTTCCTGTTTCTTTGTTGTGTTTCAATCTCTTATAATGATTGTATACAGCTACAGATAACACTTTTTTAGCATCATCCTGCCCTACAATATATTGGTCTAAATATTCTTTAATTTCGTGCGGTTTCGGGATAGGTTTCTCAGCTTTTTCAGGAGTTTCACCTTCTGCTGCGCTATCTTTTTCTTTTGCTTCGAAAAATTCTTCATCAAGAATTTCATTACAAAGCTCAACGCACTCATCGCAGATATAGACTTCTGGTCCGGCAATAAGTTTTTTTACCTGGTCTTGAGTCTTTCCGCAAAAAGAACATTTTAATTTATCATCGTTTTTTGGCATTTAATTAAATCTCCAAATTTCTATTATTTAACAATATCACGGGAAATAACTTTATCAATCATACCGTATTCTAAAGCTTCCTGAGGTGTCATGATATAGTCTCTATCTGTATCCTTTTCAATCTTTTTAACAGGCTGACCGGTATTTGAAGCCAAAATTTCATTCAATGATTTTTTGATTCTAATAATTTCTGCAGCTTGGATTTCAATATCAGTAGCCTGACCTTGAGCTCCGCCTAAAGGTTGGTGAATTAACACTCTTGAATGAGGCAACGCCATTCTTTTACCTTTAGTACCAGAAGATAAAAGGAAAGCACCCATAGAAGCAGCCTGACCTAAACAAATTGTAGATACGTCTGCTCTAATGTGCTGGATAGTATCATAAATTGCAAAACCTGCAGTTACGCTTCCGCCCGGGCTGTTAATATATAACATAATATCTTTTTCAGGATTTTCACTGTCTAATAACAATAACTGTGCAACAACTAAGTTAGCAACCATATCGTCAATAGCAGTTCCCAAGAAGATAATTCTTTCTCTTAACAATCTTGAAAAGATATCGAATGATCTTTCACCTCTGCTTGATTGTTCAACAACTACAGGTACAAAACTCATGATTTAATTCCCTTTCTTATTTATAATTATAACTACGTTTTTTTAAGCTTCAACTTTTTCTTTAACTTCAACATATTCAATGTTATTGTTAGCAAGCAAATAATCTCTAACTTTATCGTTAACAATTTGTTGAGATAAAGAAGACAAGAAGTCAGGGTTTTGACCAAATTGTTTCAATAAATCTTGAGGTCCTACACCATAAGCTCCTGCCATTTGTGCAATTTTAGTTTGGAAATCAGCTTGTTCAACCTTAATATCAGCTTCTTTTGAAATTTTATCAATAATTAAAGAATTTTTAATTCTTGTCATAGCATCTTCAGCTAAAGTTTTTTCAAATTCATCACCTTGAGATTTTACAAAATCTTCCCAATTGATTCCTTGATAAGATAATCTTTGTTGATAATCAGCTTTTAAAGATTCAACTTCTCTATTTATCATACCTTGAGGAATTTCAACAGATGCTGATTCAACAATTGATTTAAATACTGCATTTTCTGCATTAACTTTTTTGATATTTTCTCTTTGATTATCAACATAATCTTTGATATCAGCTTTTAATTCATCAACTGTAGAGAATCTGCTTGATTTTTTAACGAATTCATCTGTTAATTCAGGTAAAATTCTTTGTTTAATTTCATTGATTTTAATAGCAAATGTAGCCGGCTGACCTTTTAATTTTTCATCATGATATTCTTCAGGGAAAGTAACTTGAATATCGAATTCATCTTTAATGTTGTGACCGACTAACTGTTCTGCAAACCCAGGAATAAAGTTTGAATGAGCTAAATCTAAAGCATAACCTTTAGCTGCTCCGCCTTGAATAGGTTCACCGTTACAAGTTCCTTCAAAATCGAATACAACAGTATCAGTTTCATTTGAAGGTCTATCAAGAACAAGTTCCATAGAAGCATGTTGAGCCAAGAAACCTTCCAAAGCTTTATCAAATGCACTATCGTCAGCTGCAGGAACTTCAACTTTCACATCAATTCCTTTATAAGAACCTAAAGAAACTTCCGGTCTTGTTTCAACTTCAAAAGTAATCTCAACATCTTTGCCTGTTTCAAACTTGTAATCTGTAATTGCAGGCTGTGTGATAATATCCAATTTGTTATCATAAACAGCTTGTCCTAAATATTTAGGCAATAAAATTTCTAAAGCTTCCTGACGGATTCTGTCAACACCAACGTGTCTTTCTACAACAGCACGTGGAGCTTTACCTTTTCTAAAACCGTCTACATTGATATATTGTGAAATTTTTGAAGCTGCAGTATTATAAGCACTTGTTGCTTCAGCTGCAGGGATTGTCATACTAATACTTACTACATTGTCTTTTAATTTTGTTAACTTTGTTTCCATTTTTCTAATATCCTTTATTATTTACATGTATCTTGTTAAATTTTACCGCAAAAAATAATAAAATCAACTCATATAAACGGATTATATCCTTTATTATAGCCTTTCTCGCACAATTATTTACAAATACTTGCAACCTGATTGTATTTGTGCTTCAATCAGAATATAATCAGGTGATTCCTCTTCAACCCGGTTAAGGAAATCAGGCAAGCGGCGGCCGGATTACCGCTAGTGACAAAGAAAAAGAAGGAAAACAACAAAATGTTAAAAATCAGATTAAAAAGATTGGGTGCTAAGAAAAACCCTACATACAGAATTATCGTTATCAATTCAACTACAAAAAGAGAAGGTAGACCAATTGAAGAATTAGGTCACTATAATCCAAAAACTAAAGAAATGAAATTGAATAAAGAAGCTGCTTTAGCTTGGATTTCTAAAGGCGCTCAACCTACTGAAACTGTTGCATACTTAATCAAAAACTGCAACGATGACGGTACTTTAAACTACGTTAAAAAAGAAACAGTTAAACTTTCTAAAAAAGCATTGGCTAAAAAACAAGCTGAAGAAGAAGCTGCAAAAGCAGCCGCTGAAGCAGCAGCACAAGAAGCTGAAGCTCCTGCAGAAGAAGTTGCTGAAGCATAGTTTTCATAAAACTTATGATAAAAAAGAGCTCTTTAATAAGAGCTCTTTTTTTAAACACTTAATTTATAACCACCGCCATAAATCGTTTCTATATATTTTTTTCCATCAGCAATTTTATCAATTTTACTTCTTAAGTGTCTGATATGAACACGTATTGTTTCGATATCATCATCCGGAGAATATCCCCAGATATCTTTCAAAAGCTTTGCTGAAGACACCATATTTCCATGATTCTGAAATAAAAGGTTAAAAATTTCAAATTCTATAGGTGTTAATTTTACTTGCTTATCTCCAATTTTAACACTATAAAGCTCCGGCAATAAAGTGATTTCGCCTAATGTAAGTAAATCTCTCACAGAAGCGGATTCGGGGATATGATTAGTTCGTTTTAAAAGAGCACGCACCCTCACCAGAAGTTCCTCAATTTCAAACGGTTTTACGAGATAATCATCCACCCCAATATTAAAACCATTCACTTTATCATTAAGCTGAGATAATGCTGTCAACATAATAATTGGGATATTTTTTGTTTCTTCATTTTGCCTTATTCTTTTAGCTACAGTAAAACCGTCAACCTCAGGCATCATAACATCCAGTACAACAAGCCAAGGAAGCTCCTGTTTGACAAGTGCAAAACCTTTAACACCATCATATGCCTGGATAACATTATAACCGGCTAATTCTAAATTAACCTTGATTAACTCATTTATTGCAATATCATCATCTATAACCAAAATCTTATTATTCATAATAAAAATTCTAATACAAAGGAATACTTTTTAAAATAGCATTCATAAAACTTAACATAATAAAAACACGTAAAACTAACGTATAAGTGTCTTTATGACGTTTATTAAATTTTGATTAAAAGGTTAAAAGCAAAAAACTAACAAATTTTTATTTTTTATTATATTATGTAGTAGTGTGAAAATATACATTTATTTTATAAGGAGAAACGCAAATTGACAGATACACCTTTAGAAATGTTTCAAGCAGGTTCTGAACAACACGAAAGACATTTAGGACAACACGTTCTTGCTGAATTTTTTGAATGTGATCCAAATACATTGAATAGCTTAGATAAAGTTGAAAAATATATGATAGATTCTGCTTTAGAATGCGGAGCTACTATTGTTCAAAAATGTTTCCATATGTTTAATCCATATGGAGTTTCAGGGGTAGTAATTATTGCAGAAAGCCATCTTGCAATCCATACTTGGCCTGAACTTGGTTATGCTGCAGTTGATTTATTTACTTGCGGTTCAAAATGTGACCCTAAAGTTGCTTATGAATTCTTGAAAAAGAAATTCAGCTCTAAAAGAGCAAGCTTTACAGAATTAAAAAGAGGTATTCTATCTGAAGAAACTATGAAAGTCATAGAAAAACCTTTTGAAATAATGGAACAAATTGAAAGCTAATAATAAGTTTAATAAATACTAAAAAATCCGATTTAATTAAATAAATCGGATTTTTTTTATTGCTTCCGGTATAAAATTAATTAAATCTTGTGCCATAACTGAATAAGCAGTTAAATTTTCTGCCGCAATATCACCGCAAAGTCCGTGTAAATAAACTCCAAGAGCTGATGCTTCATATAAATTCATACCCTGAGCGGCAAGTCCTGCGATCATGCCTGTTAAAACATCACCTGAACCTGCTTTTGCCATAGAATTATTACCTGTTGTATTTATATACTTTCTTCCATCTGGCGAAATAACTACTGTCTTATGAGTCTTTAAAACGGTTATAGCGTTATAAATCTTAGAAATCTTTTCTGCGGCTTTTTCCGTATCATTTAAAACCTCATCTAATGCACAGTCCAAAAGTCTTGATGCTTCTTTCGGATGAGGGGTAAATATAACATTTATAAGCTTTTTAGATGTAAAAAACTCCGGCATTTTTGATAAAATATTTAACCCGTCAGCATCAATTATTAGAGGCAAATGTTTTTGTAAACTTTCAATTACTGTTTGAAATATATCTATCGCATCTGAATCTTGTGACAAACCACAGCCAATTTCAACAACATTACACTCAGAAAGATGCTTTAAAATATCTTTCCTAGATAAAAATACTAAATTAGATGTTTGTGCAGCAACTGAATCAATTACACGCTCAGTTGAAGCTAAAAAACAATACCCACAACCGACTTTAAGCGTAGAAACACTTGATAAATAAGCCGCTCCAGGCATATAATCAGAACCTGCTATATTTAAAACTTTACCATAAGTTCCCTTATTAGAATTTTCAATACGCTTTGGAAGCTTATAATCCATTCTGCCTTATTGCCTCATAAGCTACAATTGCTACAGAATTTGATAGATTAAGACTTCTTTGCCCTTCATTCATTGGAATCGTCCTGGCATGAGAATCTTTAACGTATTTATCAGGTAAACCTCTTGTTTCCGGTCCGAATACAATAAAATCTCCATCTTTAAAATCAATATCTGTATACAATTTATCAGTCTTTGTTGTCAGATAATAAAACGTACCGTCAGGAAATTCATCGTACAACTGTTCCATTGTGTCAACTTTATGTAAATCCACACTTTCCCAGTAATCAAGCCCTGCACGCTTTGTATATTTACTTGACAGTGAAAAACCAAGCTTCCCTACTAAATACAAACTTGCACCGCAACATGCACAAAGTCTTGCAATATTTCCGGTATTTTGCGGGATTTCAGGTTCATACAGTACAATATTAAGCTTTCCCATTGTCAAACAACTTTCCGCTTTCTGCTACAACAGGAATCGCTCTTACTACACAGAAAATAATTGCAATCCATGCCAATATTTCTGCAATTAAACGTATAATTCCGCAGCTGTTAGGATTCATATTCGGAATATACGCTACTATCAAAAGAATAAAAGCCGCAACTTTAGCTACTGCATAACTTATTCTCATAAATTTTGAACCGCAAATAAATTTACCCCACGCTGTAGATTGCATAGATTTATCACCAAATGCCGTCATACCTTTTGACAACGCAACACTTCGGATACTGTCTGTAGTAAATGCTCTTGTTACACATACTATCGGGAATAAAATATTCAACCAACCCAATACCGCAAATGCAATCCAATATGAGACTTCAACAATTCTGTCGCCCATAATATCAAGTACAGAACCAAGTTCTGATGCTTGATTATATTTTCTCGCAATATAACCGTCAACCCCGTCCATTGCAAAAGCTATGATTGTCAAAACTACAGACCAAACATAAGCGGATGTAGTATGTATAAATAATAACCCGATTGCTATAAAAGCAATAAAGATTCTGCTTATTGATACAATATTTGCTGTGTTATTTTTAATATCCATTTTAAAAAATTCCTCTTTTACTAATTATAATTTTTTTGATCTTGAAAGTGCCCAATCAAAGTTATCAAGATTTTTAGCTCTATCACCAAGCATAATTTTTTCAGCTTCTTCTAAAATACTAACAACAATAAATCCGTTTTCACCGTCTGAACGAGCTTTTTTACCGGATTCACAACAGCTGATAAAGTGCTGGCATTCAAGTTTTAAAGGTTCAATTTCAAGATAATCAAGCTGAACATTTTCAATAGTTCCGGCTTTAAAGTTATCGTAAATTGTCAATTTATGTTCTGCCACAGTATCATCCAGAATAGCAGTAGCTTTGGTACCTCTGACAAGCAACTGAACGTGTTTTCTAGGTGTAATCCAACTATCTGAAATATGAGCAATTGCTCCGCCTTCCATCTGAATCCCGATATGCGTAATATCCATAATATCGTTATTATCAGAAGAAGCTCCGATTGCAGAAATTACACGTTTTGGATTTTTACCAAGAACATAACTAATCATAGAAACATCATGAGGCGCTAAATCCCACATTACACTTCTGTCATTTTTGAAGTAATTGATATTTAATCTGTCGCTTTGTGCGTAAACAATATCACCTAATACACCTTCTTCAACAAGCATTTTTAAACGGTTTACTGCAGGATGGTACAGCAATAAGTGACCAACCATCAGAACAAGTCCTTTGCTATCTGCTAAATCTGTCAAATCTCTTGCTTCCTGCGCTACAGTTGAAATAGGTTTTTCAACATATACGTGTTTACCAGCCTCAAGCATTGCTTTTACAAACTTATAGTGAGTATGGCTCGGTGTTACTACAACAACCCCTGTTATCTCATCACTATTTAAAATATCATTAAAATCTTTTGTAGTTTTCACATCTGGATATTGTTCTTTAACTTTTGCCAGATTTTCATCATCCAAATCACAAACCATGCCTAAAGCATTCAGATTATAAAAATTACGGACAATATTTCTTCCCCATAATCCGCAACCTAATACTGCAATTTTTTGTTCACTCATATTTCCCTAACCTTCTTATATTTAACTATTCTTATCTTAATTATAAACTTGAAAAGATATTTTGCAAATACTTTACATTAGTATCTGTTTCGTCTTTCCTGCTCTCTTAACGCACGTGCATTTTCAACACGCATATTATACATTTGCTCATAACGTTCAAAAAACATATCTCTATATTCATCAGGAAATATACTTGCAAGCTTATCAAGTAGTGGTCTTGGTATTTCAGAAAGACTCACCATTCTGTCAAGCTGTTCATTTGTTAAAGGATACAGTGGTTTGTAATTTTTATAAAAAATATGATTACATTCCGCTTCAACCTGTGATGAATACTTAGAAACCTGTGTACCAAGCTTATATGTTACAACATTTTTATCATATAAAATTCCGTTATAACCACCCATAACAAGTCTTATGATTAAATCATAATCCGCAAGAAGCTTAAATTTTTCATCAAAACCTCTAAGTTCACTTAATACTGATTTTTTGAAAAATAACGCCTGTCTTGCACAAGGTGAAACCTGAAAAGTATTTAATATCGCCGGAGTAAATTCAAAAACATACCCGTCAGGCGGACAGCAATAAGCCGGGAAGTAACAAAAATCAGCATCATTTTCTTCCATTACATCAACTATATTTGAAATTGCGGTTATATCTTGATAAAAATCATCACAACTTAAGAAGGCAACATACTTACCTTTAGCTCTAAGTAAGCCCTTATTCATCGCATCAAATTTACCTCTGTCAGGTTCTGAAAAAAATGAAATAAAACCTGAATTTTTATATTCTTTTAATAAAACTTCAGTCCCGTCAGATGAAGCATTATCAATAATAATATGTTCAACTTGAGGATAAGTTTGTTTATCAAGCAAATTTATTAGCAAGGTAAAATCATCTGCTTGCCCGTTTTCTACGATATTTGAAGTTGGTGTAATTATGGTCACATCAGGTTCATACATAATTTTTATTCCTTATATTTAGTAATTCAAATAAACATTGCGAAGAATTTGTTCTTCTATATTTTTCTTATCTGCAGGAGATGTTTTTGCATCATTAATCATAATATCAAATGCGTAAACTTTTCCTCTTCTTGTAGTTATATATCCGGCAATAGCACTAGTATCAGATAATGTACCGGTTTTTGCCCTTAAACTATCTTTAAAATAAAGCATTCTGTTTTTCAAAGTTCCTTCACCTGGTTTTGGAAGATATTGTTTAAAGCCTTCAAAATCTTCATTTGAAGCTTTATAAACAAGAAAATCTGTCATAAAATCAGATGTCATAAGGTTATTTTTTGAAACACCGCTGCCATCTACTATTTTTATATCATCAGAATTCAAGTTCACTTTTTTCAAATACTCATCAAGCATTGCAAGAGAATTTGAAAGACTGCCTTGTGAAGAGTTCCAGACAGCACCTGCGTATTTAAACAAGCTTTCTGCCGCCAAATTGTTGCTATTTTTCAAGATTGGTGCAAGAACTGTTCCAAAATCGTGTTCTATTGTATCAACGTGATAAACATTATTTCCCGGGAGTTTCGCATTTTTAACCTGTGCAAAGTACTCAAATTTCTTACTTCTTATGGCTTCTTCAAGACGCAATACAAAATTCATTTTAGGACTTGTTACAGGAAGCATTACAGATGAAATTTTTGAGACACTTCCTGATACATTAAGCATATTTGCAGCAATTGTTGTATTTTTTTCGACTTTAATATTTGTAGGTACTGTTAAATCAGTAACAACAAGATTCATAAAAGTCAAAGGGTAAAATGGTTTGACTGTAAGTTTTGCTGCAACATTATTACCTGTCGGAGTGACATCAATTTTTATAAGGTTTTTATTTATGTTGTACGCACTGAATTTTGGCATTAAAGGATTCATATCATCATCCCACTGCCATCCTTCACCCCATTCAACATTATCGAATATACTTTCATCAACATAGAAAGTTTTTGGCGCAATGTTTTTACTTTTTGCTGTTTCAATAAGCTTTTCCAAATCTGATGTTGTAAGAAGCGGATCACCAGAAAGTTTTAGATATAAATCATTATTGGTACTTTTATATAACGAAGTTTTAAAAGTATAATCCGCGCCAAGCATATCAACAGCCGCAGAAGAAGTCACAAGCTTTAGAGTTGAAGCAGGCTGTCTTGGCACTCTTTCATTAAGTGAAAATACAGAATTTTTTGATGCGGTATCTTTCACAGAAACAGAAATTGCACTGTTATTTATACCTAAAGATTTTATTGTCTTGGTTAAGGATTCAGCGCTTACCGTTGACATTGTAAAAATAAAACTTAAAAACAAACCGATTATTTTTCGCATAATACTTTTACCTCATAATTATTTTTTATATCATTTAATACCGGATTTTTTGTTCGGAATTCATACATCTCATCCATTTTGAGCTCCGCAGATACAATTCCTTCCCCATTCATAATAGACGCAAGTTCTTCTCCTTTATAATCTATTATACGGGATTCGCCAAGATTATATTCTTCGTTTTCTATATATCCTGACTGGGTTAAAGCAATCATATAGCACTGATTTTCAATTGCACGTGACTTTGTCATCATCTCCCAAGGTATAGGCTTTTTAGAACCCCATGCCGCACAATTAACCAAAACATCAGCACCTGATTTTGCATATGCCCTATAGATTTCAGGAAATCTTATATCATAACAAACTGTTAAACCAAAATTTATTCCGTCAAAATTTACCATAACTGGCGAATCTCCCGATGTAATATATTTCCCCTCGTCACAGCCGTAATACGAATACAGATGATTTTTAGAGTATGATGCCAAAAGCCTTCCGCATCTGTCAAAAACAGGACAGGTATTATAATATTTCCCGTTTAATTCTGTTATATAACTGCCCCCGATAATATTTATCGAATACTTTTTAGCAAGTTCAGATAAGAATTTTGAAACATCACCATCCAGTAAATTCTGAGCCGTTTTTATAAAATTAGAACAAGACCAACCAACAGTCCAAACCTCAGGTAAAATTAAAACATCCGTACCTGACGGAAGCTCTTTTTCAACTATAGATTTAACTTTTTGGATATTTGCCTCAATATCACCTATCACAGATGACATTTGAAGCATTGAAATTTTTATTTTCTTTTGTTCCATAATTTAAGCTTTCTCGCTTGCTTATATTTTTCCGGTGCAGATTTTTCAAGTGCAAGCAATGAATTCCTAATCTCTTCTGCAACCTGCTCATCGGTTTTGCCATCAGTATAAATAGGCTCACCATATATATTTAAAAGCCTGCAAGGACCGATAGGAGAAGTCATTTTATCCCATGACGGAAATCTTACAAATGTGAAATCTGTTGAATACCAATGTACCGGTACAATTGGAACATTAGCTTCACGCGCAAGAACTATCGCACCAGATTTAACTTTATGTGCCGGGCCTCTAGGTCCATCAACCATAATTGCAATGTTTTCTCCATTTTTCAACTTTGAAATCATTTTTAAAGTTCCGGAAACAGAACCTTTACGATTAGATGAACCGCGGCATAGCTGAAATCCCCATTTTTCACAAACTTTTGCAATAATTTCACCATCTAAAGAATTACTAATTAATATATTAACATTTTCTCTATCTGGAAGTCCATGTACACAAAACTGGTTTTCATGCCACATAGCATAAATACACGGAGTAATTTTAGGATTATTATATTCCCTAATATAAGTGAAGAATTCCTGCACTTTCATTATTTTATATGCAAGATCCGAAACTTGCTTCATGTTATTTCTGTTTATAAGCCTAACCATAGTATAATAATTGTACCACACAAAAAGCCAAAAGACAGATTATTAAATTTGTAAATTATAAAATAAAGCAAAAAAAGTTCTTGACAGAAAAAAATGTTTGGCTTAGAATCATAAATGTGGTTACACCGGGATGTGGCGCAGCTTGGTAGCGCACCTCGCTTGGGACGAGGGGGCCGCACGTTCAAATCGTGTCATCCCGACCATTTTCAAAAGGCCGTTTCTTAAAAACGGTCTTTTTTAGTAAATAGACAAAGATGAGGGATAAGAAAAGTGGATTTTATTTCATTAACAATAAAGTTTTTAACTCTGTTAGCTGATTTTGTTGGTAATTACGGGTTAGCAATTATTCTTTTAACAATTATAGTTAGAGGAGCAATGTGGCATTTAAATGTTCAGCAGCAGCGCTCTATGAAGATGATGCAAACTCTTCAGCCAAAAATGAAAGCTATTCAAGACAGATACCAAAGTAACCCGCAGGTTATGCAGCAAAAAATGATGGAGTTCTACAAAGAACACAAATTTAACCCAATGGGTGGATGCTTGCCACTTTTAATCCAAATGCCGATATTTATCCTGTTATATTCAGCATTAATAAGCCCTCAATTTATTCAAGTCGCAGGCGATCAGCACTTTTTATTTGTTAAAAGTTTAGCTACAACCATGAGAGCAACCGCAGGAATCTCTGAAAATGGAGCTCTCGGAGCTGCCAAAGGTGATAAATTTATCCTTGGCAACACTGCAACAGTTTATCTTCCGGGGGAAGAAATCAAAGGTGTAAAAGTTGCAGATCCGGCAACTGCTGTTGAAATCCAAGGAGAACTTGAACCTGGTAAAGATGTAGATTTAGCAGTAAGTCTTGACCATATCAAATTAAAATTCAGCCAACAAGATAAAATTGAAAAAGCTGATTTAACTGTAACTAACAGCAATATCCGTGAAAACGAAACAATTACATTTGTCAGAGATGGAGGAATATTAAAAGCAACAGTACCTACAGTTGCTGTAGCGAAAAAACTTCATTGGGATGTTTTATTGCTAATCGCGTTATTTGCAATTACAATGTTAATTTCCCAAAAAATTATGATGGCAATGAATAAAAACGATTCTGCTGATCCTACTCAGCAAGCATTGCAAAAATCAATGGGAACATTTATGCCGCTTATGATTATCGCAACATTTGTGATTATTCCGATTCCGGCAGGTGTATTATTGTACTTGATTACAAGTAACATTATCCAAATCCTTCAAACTATTATCATAAACAAACAAATTGACGCTGAACAAGCTAAGAAAAAAGAAGCTGTTAATGATGATGAACTAAAAAATGCGAAAAAAATTAACGAAAAATAATTAAACAAATATAAAAACAGCTCCAATGCATACTATTGGAGCTGTTTTATTTACAAAGGAAGCTTATGAATATTTCAGAATTTGATTACGTATTACCAGAAAATTTAATAGCACAATTACCTGCTGATAAAAGAGAAAATTCAAAAATGCTCGTGCTTGACAAAAATAAGCAAACACTTGAACATAAACATTTTTTCGACATAACAGACTATATTGACAGCAATTCTATTCTTGTTCTAAATAATACAAAAGTCCTTCCTGCCCGCCTATACGGGACGAAAGAAACTGGTGCAAAAATCGAAGTATTTCTTTTGGAAGCTCAAAATAAAACAAATTACTGGTCTTGCCTTATTAAACCTTCCAAAAGAGTTAAACCGGATAATATTATAACTATTAGCGAAGAATTAAAAGTTCGCCCGATAAAACGGCTTGAAGATGATGGCGAATGGTTGGTTGAACTAATTCATGAAGGAGATCTATTTGAAATATTACATAAAGTCGGTAATATTCCGCTTCCGCCATATATTGAAAGAAAATTAAAATCAGACGAATTAAAACAATTTGATATGGAACGCTATCAAACGGTTTACGCTAAAGATGAAGGTTCTGTTGCAGCTCCAACTGCAGGCTTACACTTTACTCAAGAAATCCTTGAAAAACTAAAAGCAAAAGGAGTTGAAATTGTTTATGTAACTTTAAATGTAGGCTTAGGTACTTTTAGACCCGTAAAATGTGAAAACATTTTAGAACATAAAATGCACTCTGAGACTTTTGAAATAACCCAAGAAGCTGCAGATAAAATCAATTGTGCAAAAGAACAAGGGAAAAAGCTTATTGCAGTGGGTACTACAACTGTACGTACACTTGAAACAGCATATCAAAAATACGGATGCATCAAAGCATGTCATGACCATTCGGAGCTTTTTATTTACCCGCCGTATGAATTTAAAGTCGTAGACAAACTCATAACAAATTTCCATCTGCCAAAATCGACCCTTTTAATGCTTGTAAGCGCACTTGCCGGCAAAGATTTCATTTTCAATGCATACAAAGAAGCTATTAAAAATGAATATAGATTTTTCAGCTACGGCGATTGCATGCTTATCAAATAAAAAATTACCCCTTTTCTCGAAAAATTATCTCGTATCCTAAAGTTTCAGCAACATCTGCAACTTCAGAGAACTTTATCGTTTCTTTTTTTAACTTTGCATAAAAATTTGAATAACAATCGCTAGTATTTTTACTTTGCGCAATACGACTTACGAGTTTTCTTAGTGACAAACCTTTATAAATAGTTAAAGTCTTTATAAAATCAATAATTTTTATATTGTCAAATTTATATTCCATTTTTCTATGTTATACTCTACGCTTGATAAAAACAAACTAATTGACATTTTATAGTTGTACACATATAATTATTAATTGTAAGACTATAATTTATTTGATTTTAACGACAGAAAGGAATATAAATATGAAGAATGAGTATACAAAAATCGGTTTTACATTAGCTGAAATACTTATAACTCTTGGGATAATCGGTGTTGTTGCAGCTATGACAATTCCTAACCTTATTGCAACATATAAAGCAAAACGTTACCGTTCACAATTTTTAAAGTCATATTCAACAATCCAACAAGTTTTTAAACGTATGGAATCTGATGATATATCTATAGACCCTGCTACATATAAACCTTTAACTTATTATAAAACTTTTCAACAATACTTAAATGGAAGCACTGACTGCGGTCATGCGGCTTTGAAACGACCTAAACCTTGTCGAACATATCGCTACAACGGCAGCGATGATTATAAAAATTTCAGTAATACAAATAAATTTACAGCAGGGTATCTTGATGACGGTTCATTATTATTACAAGACGGTTCAATTTTATACTTTGAAAACGCTGATAATCAAACAATTTTCATCTCTGTTGATTTGAACGGTTTTACGACTCCTCCCAACATTGCAGGTCATGACTTATTTACATTCCAAATGATAGATGGAGTAATCAAGCCACTGGGAGATAAAGGAACAAAATTTGCAGCATCGGTTGATAAATATTGTAGTGATACGAATAAAGAAGTCGTTAATGGAATGACTTGTGCATATAAAGCCTTGAATGATCCAACCTATTTTAACAAAATCGTAAGAAATCACTAACTTGACATTTTTATAAAAAACCTTAAACCATATGGTGGATACATTAATTTCTAATATTGAGTAGAATAATAATGTACGGGAGGTAGTATAAGAACATGTTCTCAGAAATGATTCAAGGATTACTAAATTCAGGTGGACATGGAGCAGCTATGCAACGAGCAGCTCAGTTAAATAATTATGCAAAAAACACATCGAAAATAAATACTCAACAGAGTATGGCAAATTCGCTTGATGCAATTTATCCACCATCTGCAGACAATGTCCAATCTTTTGAAAAGATTTTAGCAAATACTACTCAAACAAATTTCGGCTCACTGCTTTTGAATCCAAAATCTTTAAATGTAAGTGGTAATATTTATGATGATGATATTGATACTTCGGGGATTAGCAATGCAACATTAAGAAAAGCAATTCAAGAAGTTAACGATGCATCAAGAAAATATCATCCAGAATCTAATAAAACACAACTTTTAGGCATGATAAATAAAGTTGCACAACGCCACGGTATAGATGAAAAACTTGTACAAGCAGTAATTAAACAAGAATCAGGCTTTAATCCTAATGCAACTTCAAGAACAGGCGCAATGGGATTGATGCAATTAATGCCTTCAACCGCAAAATCTTTAGGTGTAAACGATCCTTATAATGCGGCTCAAAATGTTGATGGCGGCGTAAGATATTTAAAATCAATGTTAAACAAATATAACGGGAATATAATTTTAGCACTTGCTGCATATAATGCTGGCCCGGGAGCTGTAGACAAATATTCTGGGGTTCCACCTTATAAAGAAACCCAGAATTATGTCAAAAATATTTTGTCTAATTATCTGTAATTAGTGTAAATAATTCATATTTTGATTATGTAAAACCTGCCATGCGCATCCCCAGCCACTATCGTTTTTATTACATCTTTTATCTTTTGGACCTCCTACAGGAACTATAGAACCATTACTATAATGGAAATCAAATAAATCTTTTCCTATAGTGTTCGGCTGAGATTTTCCATTTACATCAATATAGCAAACCATTGACCAATATACTGCAGCATCCCCGCGACACCATATTCCAGAACCATTTAACAATAGAAATTTATAATAATTACCTATTGCATGATTGCCAATATAAGTCTGCCCGTTTAACATTTTATAATTTTTCGGATACATACATCTGCCTTTACTGTCATCAAATCCACAATCCAATGCAATTTTTAAAAATGGTTTAATATTATTAAAAATCAGATTGGCAGATTGTACATCAGGACCGGTAATACCCCAGCCTGGGACTTCTCCGTATTCTTCTTCAGCCATTTTTATAGCTTGGGTTAAGATAGATTGGGTTTCCCGAAGCTTAACAACTGTTTGCCGTTCAAAATTCTTTTGAATAAGATTTGGAATCGTAATTGCAGCAACAACACCGATGATACCAAGGGTTATGAGAACTTCGGCTAAAGTGAAGCCGGTGTTAAACTTGAAAGGAGATAACTGAAACGCGCCTGAATTTAGGCAATAAAGGTTACCCCCCCCCGTTTTGTGAATTTGTTAGTTAATTTCATAATTTCTCTCCTTTTCCAGGTGATAAAGGTATATATTTACCCCTTTACCCCTTTCTTTCCTATAATTTTGATAAAACTTGTTGTAACTTATCTAACTTTTTATTATCTGTTCCTATGCCGCATAAAAGCATTGTAGATTTTTCGTTAGTTTTTTCATCTTCGATATTAAAATCTTCATAAAGCATTTCAGAAAGTTCATATCCTGAAATCCCAGGAACTTTGATTAAAACTTTTGTAGGATCATCTCCAAAGAATTCACATCCTCGGCATTTTTCTCTAATTTTATCAAGTCTTGTTACAAGATTATCTATTTCTTTTCTGCCTTCACGCGAATTCAAGTACGCAATATTATCCTCGATTGATGCCAAAAGCGGATATGACGGTGATGTTGTTGTAAACATGTTTAAAGCCGGTTTCACATCAATTTCGCAGTTACAGTGAAGAAGTGCTGTAGGGTTCAAACCGCCTGCTGTTTTGTGAAGTGATTGAACCGTAAAATCTGCGATATTAACAGCAGATAACGGTAAAAGTTCTGAAAACGGATACAACGCGCCATGTGCTTCATCAACAATTAAAAATGCTCCGTGACGTTCACAAATTGCTTTGATTTCTTCAATATCAGAAATTATACCCTCATAAGAAGGCGATGTAATAATAACTGTTCTAATACTATATCTGCTTAAATAATAATCAATAACTTCCGGTTTAACTTCAAGCGGTACACCCCATTCTTCATCAATTTCAAGGTCATAAGTTAAAGCTCTTGCGCCGGCAAGTTTTACGGCATTAAAATGACAAGGATGAGAATTTGAGGCAATTAATACCTTATCTCCAACCTGTGTACAAGATAAAACTGCTGCAATAATCCCGCTTGTAGAACCATTTGTTAAAAATGTTGTTGAATATGTACGATAAATAGAACGAGCTGCAAGCTGTGCCATTTCCAGGGCTTCCTGCGGGTCATGACATTCTGTTTCAGAAATATCCATTTTATATACCTCTTTTAGAGGCTCATATATAAAACATTTTTGTCCGTGTGATGGCGTTGTATATAATATCTTATCAGTCTTTTTACCTAATAATCGAACTAAACTCATTATATTCCTATTTATTCTTAATCTCTACACTACGTTTTGCACAAAACTGGGTTAAAACCATTTTGTCATGACTTGATTCATATACAAACTGTCCTGATAGTGTATATCCGCCTTCACTACGCTTTTCAATACGAATAGGCTGGAATTTACAATTCAAATTAACAGTATCAGATAAAGGAAGTGTAACATCATATGTGCCTTCAATATTAAGATTTTCATTTGTTTTCAATTTCATACCGCCTGCTGAAATATCAAGTGTTGAAATTTTATAGCTGTTACCATCCATTAATAATTCAAGTTCGTTCATATATTTAATACGGGTATATTGACGTCTTTGCAAGAATTTATGTTTTGCAGGGCTTGCAATAATCAGGGTCTTGCCATTAATTTCTTTTGCATAAGAGTCAAAATAAAGTTTTCCATGACTTGTTTGGGTATAAAACTCGCAATAAGTATCAACCAACACACCTTCAGGCTCATACTCAAGTTCTAATGTAAAATCTCCTGCTCGTACAGATGTAACTTTACCTCTGTTTGCGAACCTAAAATTTTGCGGAATCATTAATATTTCCTGATTTTCAACAACTAATTCTCTCATCTTTACCCTTTCTAAATATATCTATATAGTGTAATTATACACGAATTTGATAACAATGGCATAATGTTAAGAAAAGAAAAGCCCCTCTTAAAAAAGAGAGGCAAGCTGAGCAATCAGAAGAGTTGAGGATTTACATGATTATAATAAGAGTATTTCAGTCGTATTTCATTAACTAAAATATCAATCAATAATTAAAAAATATTAGCTTAAAGTAGTGAATAATTGTAATTTATATACACATATGATAAAATATCGTTATTAGAAAATAGGAGTAACATATGAAAAAGATACTATTTACAAGTTTAATTGCAGGGATTTTTTGTTTAGGACAAGCAGCTATGGCAAATTCACCATACGGTTTCTTAGGTCCGCAAAACGAAGGAAACAGAAATTTTGCAACATTAAAGCAGCACCAGTTTGAGAAAGAAGAAACTTTGGACTTTGTTAATAATCCGGAACAATACAAAGATAAAAGAGAAAAAAAAGAGAAGTTTTTAGACTATCAGGCAGGAAAAGTTGATGTTGGACATCGCCAACCACAAATGAATCTTCAAAACTCACGACCAAATTCTGCTGGCATGCAATTCGTCAAAGGTGAAGACGGAAAAATACGGATTCAAGGAGTCAAATAGGGGTAAATAATTGCTATCAATTATTTTAAAATCATCCCAATTGCTCAGCTTGGCAGGGCTTTTATACTTATTATCCACCATAAAGAGGTTTTTTCGGATAAAAAGTGTTAAAATTCGTTAAAATACTTGCATTGATTAAAATTTTTTATATAATGAGAAAGTACACAAGAAGAAGGAGTTTTATTTATGAACAAAGAAGAATTAGTACAAGAAATTTCTAAAAAAGCTAACGTTACTCAAAAAGAAGCAGCTGAAGTTTTATCTTCATTAGTAGATACAATCCAAAAAACAGTTGCTAAAGGTAAAAAAGTTACTTTAGTAGGTTTCGGTACTTTCGAACCTCGCAAAAGAGCTGCTAGAACTGGCAGAAACCCTCAAACTGGTAAAGAATTAAAAATTCCTGCAAAAACAGTTCCTGCTTTCTCAGCTGGTAAAAAATTCAAAACTATCGTTAACGGAAAATAGTTTCTATAACGATATTAAAGATATCGGAGCTCTCGTTTATAACGGGAGCTCTTTTTTGAAGAAGAACCTGAATCATTTTCATGATATTATTAAAATAAAGAATTAGGGAGAAGATAAAATGCTTGATACAATATTAGCAGGTTTAATCAGCTGGATAGAAAGTGTTATTACAGCCATGGGACCTTCAGGAATTGCACTTTTAATGGCAATTGAGTCATGCAATATTCCACTGCCAAGTGAAGCTGTATTACCGTTTGCAGGTTATCTGGTTTCAAAAGGTGAAATGGGATTTCATGCTGCCTCATTTGCAGGCGCTATCGGATGTGTATTAGGTTCAATTCCATCATATTATCTGGGTTACTTTGGCGGAAGAAAATTCTTTGAAAAATACGGCAAATACATGCTTGTATCCAAAAAAGACCTTGATGATGCTGATAAATGGGTTGAAAAATACGGAGACTGGGCATTTTTCATTTGCAGAATGCTGCCTGTAATAAGAACATTTATCTCACTTCCGGCAGGTATTTTAAAAGCTAAAAAACGTACTTTTTTCACACTTACATTTTTAGGTTCACTAATCTGGAGTTACTTACTTGTTTATGTAGGCGTAAAACTTGGCGAGCACTTAGATAAACTAAAAGATATATGGCATAAATTTGATATAGTGATAATTCTTGCCATTCTTATTTTAGGCGGAATCTATATCTGGAAACACATTAAACATTTAAAAGAAGATTAATCTTGAAAAATAAATAATTTATAAATTTGAATATTGAACAAAATAATGTTAATAAAAAACATTAAATAAATTCGCTGTGACAATCTGTGCCGCCAGTTTTGATAAGTCCGTATTTATCAGCGATTTTAGCAACCTGATCAGGGTTAGAAAACTTTATATACTTTCTCCATCTAGGATATGGATAATAAACTTCTACCCCGTCAAGCCCCAGAGCTTTTAAATCTTTTATAAAAGTTTCCAAAGATAAAGCCCAGCAACAGCAAGGATGAGCAAGTACTGCGATTCCGCCGGCTTCATGTATAGCTTCTATAAGCTCTTTTATATTTCGTTTTGCAAAAATCCTTATAATATCTGCTTCTGTACCGCGCTTATCTTTTGAATAAAACTTTTGTAATTTTTCATTATGAACATCAATCCCATATGCCAGAAGGTGAAGAAAAATATACTTATACCACACATCAAATTCAACACCCGGTATCGCTTTTGTTTCAGGGTGCTCAAGATATCCTTGAACAGTATTATGATCAGTTATTGAAAAATGTTTATATCTTTTTATTTGAACTGCTTGTTTTTCAATATCTTCAAACGAAGCTAAACCGTCAGAATGCTTAGAATGAATATGTAAATTAATCCGATTAGCTTTATAATCTTTGAATGGCATCTGTTTGATTAAATCTTTGTAATTTTTCATTGTTTTTCTAAACCTATTTGTAATAAAATTATACTACAATAAAGGAGAGTTTATGTCCAAATTAAAAATAAAGAATAGCATATGGTTTGTTTTAGCTGAAGGTATTAAAATTTATTTTTCAAACATTGATAAATTTTTTATGTATATGTTATTTCCGGTTTTCGGACAGATAATCGGTATATCATTAGCTTTTGGCTTATCTTTAGGGTTTGCAGATACAATAACAGCCAAAGCAGCAAGTATTGGAAGTGCGTTGTTATTTGTAATCCTTTTGGCTTTACCGGGACTTTTGATTTTTATAAAAGCATTTTGGGATTTTATGGTTGCTTATGTTGCTCTAAACTCAATGACTGAAGGTGCTTTAAATACAGGTAAAGTTTACGATTTCCAATCGCATAACGAAGTCGCAACCCGAAGAACTTTCCAATATGTATTGCTTTTATTATCAATAGGGATTTTAAGTTCTATAGGTTCAAGCATATTTTTTATAATTCCTGCATTTGTACTCTGGATTTATTTTATCCTTGTTTATCAAGTGTTCACATTTGAACCTGACCTTGAGATACCTGAATACTTTAAACGAAGTTTTCAACTTATTAAAGGAAATTGGCTAAGAACATTTTTACTTATGGCAATTTTGGGCTTCTTTTCAATATATATAATAACTGAAGGCATAAGCGTAGTATTAGACTATTTAAATCTGACAGAAAAAATCTGTACACTGTTTAACTTTATTACAAATACAATCCCTCTGGATTTTACAAATAAAGTACTGACATACCTTAAACAACCAATAATTACACCGGAAATGATATCCAGAACAATTTTATTTTCAATCCTGTCATTTATCGTAACAGGTCTAACCCTCCCGATAAGAAGCATTTGCTGGACATTATGGTATGCTAATCTTCTGGAACAAAATAACCAATCACAAACAAAAAGGGGTAGAAAATCAAAACGCGAAAAACTTGAGGAAGAATAACAAATGTTTATCTGCAAGAACTGTAAATCAATTGATAAATTTGAACTAATGTTTTCTCCCGATTACACGGGTGACAAAAATTTTTCGCAAAAAACAAACGAAAAAGGCGAAATTGAAATTACAGTTGACGGTTATGTTTTTGTACCGGATTTACAGTTTATGAATCAGCACGCGGTTTGCAGATACTGCGGACAGATTTATATGTGGGATTATTCAAACGAGCTAAAATAAAGGAGAATATATGAGATTAGAAAACAGAACAAACAATGAAACACGTGAAATTAAATTTAGCAAAAACTATACAAAACATGCTTTAGGTTCAGTACTTGTAGAATTTGGCGATACAAAAGTTATCACAACAGCCTCTGTTGAAACGGGGAAACCAAAATGGATGGCAAAAGATGACCCGCGCGGATGGCTTACTGCAGAATACTCACTACTTCCGTCATCAACTTCAACAAGATGCCAGAGAGAAAGAACAAAAATCTCCGGAAGAACTCAGGAAATCCAAAGACTAATCGGCAGAAGTTTAAGAGCCTGTGTTGATTTAGAAAAGATGCCTGATTTAACAATAACAATTGATGCTGATGTAATTCAAGCAGACGGGGGTACAAGAACAGCAAGTATTTGCGGCGGATACGTTGCTTTAGCTGATGCGGTTGAAAAGCTGCTTGCTAACGGAACACTAAAAGAAAGTCCGATTATAGAACCTGTTGCGGCGATTTCTGCCGGTATAGTAGACGGAGAAGTACGACTTGATCTTAACTACGAAGAAGATTCTCACGCTCAGGTGGATTCTAATATAGTACTGACAAAAAGCGGTAAAATTATTGAATTTCAAACAACCGCAGAAGGCGAACCGTACGACTTTAATCAAATGATTGAAATCTTTGAAACCGCAAAAAAGGGTATTAACGAAATTATTGCAAAATACTAGTTTTTAAGATATGCTTTTGCTATGCTTAAAATGATTTTGTGTTTATTAGTTTTGTTAGGAATAGGGCTTAATATGCCTGATTGCAGTGCAAAAGATTCTGAGCCTGTTTTATCAACTCAAGGGATAGAACTTGATAGCAGTATCGAAAAATCAAAACAAACAACAGAACAGAAAAATGAACAAAAACAAATTAAAAATCGTTCTAAAAAGTATATAAAACATAAAAAGAATCTTAAAAAACAAGATTATAAACGAACAAAAAAACAACAAGAGTTAGAGTATTTAGAAAAAAGGTTAGAAGCTAAGAAAAATAAGCTTAAATCTTTAACTTCCGACCTACAAAAAGGAGAAACAAAATGAAAAAATTATTAGTTTCATTGATGGCATTATCAGTATTATCATTTGGTTCATCAGCAATGGCAGGTTCATTATCAAGTTCACTAAACAATGCGGCAAATAAAATTAACAAAGCTGAAAACAACATGACACAAGCTCAAAAAGATGCAGCAAAACGTCAAGAAGAAAGACAAAAAGCTGCGGAAAAACAAAAACAAGAATGGCAGAAAAAACAAGAACAAGCAAGAAAAGACGCTGAAGCAAGACAAAAAGCTAACCAAAAAGCCGCAGAACAAAGAAAAAAAGAGTGGCAAAAACAAAAACAACAAGCTCAAAAAGATGCTCAAGCAAGACAAGATGCCAGAAACAAAGAAATACAAAAGAAAAAAGATGCTTGGAATACATTAATGGGTAAATAAATTTATAAAAAGCTCCTTTAATAAGGAGCTTTTTAGTATTGTAAAAATCCGTCTTATAAATTGCCCTTAAAAAATGTCCGTGTTATTATAATAAAAGTCAGACAAGGGATACATTTATTCATGCTAATTAAAGAAAATACAAAAACAATGAAAGGTTCAAAAATATTGTTTGAAACACTTAAATCTTTAGGTGTTGATACTATTTTCGGCTATCCCGGCGGTGTTGTATTAGATATTTATAATGAACTATATAACCAAACTGACATTAAACATATTTTAACCAGACACGAGCAGGCTGCAGTACATGCAGCAGAAGGCTATGCTCGTGAAAGCGACAAATGCGGAGTTGTACTAGTCACTTCAGGGCCGGGTGCAACAAACACTGTATCAGGAATAGTTAACGCTTATCTTGATGGCTTTCCGCTTGTTATTCTGACCGGTCAGGTATTTAAAAATCTTCTTGGTAAAAATGCATTTCAAGAAGCTAATATATGTGATATTACAAAATCCTGTACCAAAAAGGTTTTTCAAATCACATCAGCATCACAAATTCAATCTGTACTTACAGATGCCATAAACACAGCTATGGAAGGTAAAAAAGGTCCTGTTGTTATTGATTTGGTAAAAGACATTTTCACTCAAGAAGCTCAATTTGAACAAATAAATTCAAAAAAATCAGAATTTTCGTTTTTTGAGAGTCCAATGACAAAAATATTAGAAAGAATTCAAAATTCTCAAAAACCAGTAATTGTAACCGGTGGTGGAGTTCAACATTCTAAAGCCGAAGATGAATTATATAATTTCGCAAAAAGATTTAATATCCCTGTTGTTGATACTATGATGGGACTGGGAACTTACCCTCAGCAAGATGTCAATTATATAGGTATGATTGGAATTTTTGGTGATAAAGCCGCAAACGAAATAATTAAAGAAGCTGATTTAATTATTTCACTCGGTGCAAGATTTAACGACAGAATAACCTGTATGTTTAAAGATATAGACCTGTCTGAAAAATTTATTCAAGTAGACTTAAATAAAAATGAAATTTCAAACTTTATTAAAGCTTCGGATTTCGTAATAGCTGATATCAAACAATTTTTAAAAGAGCTAAATGAATTGGCAAAAAATACTTCAATGAATTTCTCAAAATGGGCAGATTCAGCACAAATCTTTAAATCTCACAACGTAATTCGTGAACGTAAAACAAACCTTATGCACTCATTTGAAGTTATAAGAACAATTGAAGAATTTACCAAAAATAAAAATCTGACTTTTACATCAGAAGTCGGACAACATCAATTATGGGCAGTACAAAACCTTAAATTTAATAAAGATAGAAGAATATTTGTTTCTGGCGGTTCCGGAACTATGGGATTTGGATTTCCGGCAGCTATAGGAGCAGCTATTGCTTCACCTGATAAAGAAGTTGTTTGTATAACAGGTGATGGCTCTTTCCAAATGAGTCTGCCTGAACTTGCGACATGCGCTAATTATAATTTAAATATTAAAATTATGATTTTAAATAACGGATATTTAGGTATGGTTAGACAATTACAAGAAAAACTCTGTGACAGCAGATACTCTGAAACAAAAATATCTAATCCGGATTTTATTAAACTTGCCGAAAGCTATAATATAAAAGCTCTTAGAGTAACAAATGTAAATGAAATTATCCCGGCTCTAGAAAAAGCATTTTCTACTGATGAAACATTCTTAATAGATTTCACCGTAGAACCAATGGAAGTTTTATAAAAATAAACAGTCATAACCCCCTTGTATAAGAGAATTAAGAGGCTTGAACAATAATGAACGAAACAGTAATAAAAGAAATTAAATCAATATACTCCGCCCGTACAAAATCAAATAATTCCGCAACAAACACCCCGGAAATTCAAACTATAAAACCTGAGAAAAAAAACAATAAATCTTTTTTCAATGGAGTTATAGACAAATTAAATATCATCATTCCAAAAGACTAATGACATCCATTACAGCCGCCACAATTTCCACTGCAAGAAGATTTAAAAAGATCACTAAAATCAAAAACTTTGTCATTTAGTACTGCATCAATAACAACAGGATAGAGTTTATTACTAACTGCAAATAACTCCTTTGTAAATTCATCAATATGTGTTGTATTACCAATCAAAACAGGATATTGAGCTAAAATTCTGTCGTAAAAATTATCAGGTAAAACTTGATGCACACTTACCCCGCTTACTTTTACACCAGACAAAAATGCCTCTTTAATAGGGTTACAATCTTTAAATGCCGGAAGAATTGAGGGATAAATATTTAAAACTTTTGATTCGTTTTTTATATTAAACTCTGTTTCAAAACCTGTTAAGACTACTAAATCAAATTTTCCATCGAGTTGAGTAACGAGCTGAATTTCAACATCTTTACTTTCAAAATAATTTTTGATGGCTAAAATAATTTCTTTATTATCAGAATCCACAATCGCAAGTTTTTTAGTCATTATCCGATTCTCCGTTGTTTTTATTAAATTTTATTACAAAAATATCAAAAAATATATTCAGAAGTTTTAAAATCAATGTATTAAAGGAGAATCTATGGAAATACGTAATAATTATGCATACAGAAACAACCCTTATTTTGGTATAAAAGTTCCTGTCAAAACAGCTCTTGAAGCAGCTTCCGGAAGATTTTTCGACGAGGGCAAAATTGCAAATCCAAGACAATTAAAATTACTGGAAAATTTAGGAAATATTAAACCATTGGAGCTTTATTCAGGTGAAGTTGCAGAAGCTTTACGTAACCTGAGAATCGGGATAAGAAAACAGCACCCTGATTTGGCACTTGCCGCTGATAGAATCGGGAAAACATGTGATGAATTTGACAGAACATTTTTACCTGAAGATGAAATTAAATTCAACAAATTATTACAAAGCACTATAAAACAAGAAATCGAAAACATTGGTAAAAATAATATAGATATAGAACCATTTAGTTTAAAGGATTTAGGTTTAGAAAAATATGAAAATTAACAATAAAAAAAAGCTCCTTATAAAAGGAGCTTTTTTATACCTTTTGGCAAATAACTCTAGTGGCATAATGCAAGCAATACACCTGCAGCAACAGCTGAACCGATTACACCTGCAACGTTTGGTCCCATAGCGTGCATTAAAAGATAGTTTTGAGAATTATATTCTAAACCTACTTTATTTGATACACGAGCCGCCATCGGTACAGCGGATACACCAGCAGATCCGATTAACGGATTGATAAGTTTTGGTTCTTTACCTTGAATTTTTGCACTAATAATAATACATAAATTCATAAGTTTTGCCATAACAACACCTGCTGCTGTAGCAAAGCTGAATGCTATAATACCCAACAACAAGATGAATAATGTTTGTACTGTTAAGAATTGTTCAGCTGATAATTTTGAACCAACTGATAATCCTAAGAAAATAGTAACGATGTTAATCAAAGCGTTTTGCATTGTATCAGATAATCTGTCAACAACACCACATTCTTTACAAAGATTACCGAATGTCAACGCACCAACTAACGGACAAGCATCAGGTAAGAAAATTATACATAACCCTAATACTACAAGAGGGAAAATGATTTTTTCTCTTTTTGAAACTGAACGAAGTTGTTCCATTTGGATTTGACGTTCTTTATCGTTAGTTAATAATTTCATAATAGGCGGTTGAATAACAGGAACTAACGCCATATATGAGTATGCAGCAACTGCAATTGCACCTAAAAGTTCAGGAGCAAGTTTTGAAGTTACATAGATTGAAGTAGGGCCATCAGCTCCGCCGATGATACCGATTGCACCTGATTGAGGAAGTGTAAAGCCAAAACAGCAAAGAGCTAAAAGTAAAGCACCAAAAATACCGAATTGAGCCGCACCACCTAAAAGTGCAGTTTTAGGGTTTGCAATCAACGGACCAAAGTCAGTCATCGCCCCAACACCCATAAAGATAATCAACGGGAACAAGCCTTTATGAATACCTGCTTCATAAATAATTCCCAAGAATCCTGTAGGTTCAGCAATACCTGCCATCGGAATATTTGATAACAAGCCGCCAAATGCGATAGGTACTAAAAGTAACGGTTCATATTGTTTTTTAATACCTAACCATAATAAGAACAAACAGATAATAAGCATTATCGGATGTCCGAATTGATGTAAAAACTGTTCCAAACCGCTTGTAATAGCAGGATCAGCTTTTTCAATCATATTATAAATCCCTGTAGAGTGCCACAGTTCTAATAAACCTTCTGATAATATCATCTGCGACCTCCTAACCTACAGTTACCAATACTTGACCTGTTTGAACTTTATTACCGACTTCGATTTCAACAGATTTTACAGTACCTGATACCGGTGATTTAATTTCTGTTTCCATTTTCATAGCTTCAACAACTGCAATTACATCGCCTTCTGCAATTGAATCACCTTCTGTAACCAATACTTTTAATACGTTACCAGGTAAAGCAGCCTTAACAGGAGTTCCTTCACCGGCATCAGCAGCTTTTGCTTCAATACCTTCTTTAACGCTGAAGTCGAATAATTTACCGTTAACAGTAGCTTTTCCACCTTCTAATGCAACTGCATATTTTTTACCGTTGATTGTTACAGTGTAACCGTTTCCAGCCGGTTCACAAGATGATGGAGTTTCTGATTTAACTTCGTTTTTACGAACACCGATTGTACCTTTACCTTGTAAGAACAAGATACCTTTTTCTTTACAAGCAGCTGAGATAAATAAGTATTCATCATTAACTTCAAGACCTGCATCTTCAAGACGTTTTTGAGCTGCTTTAAGCCCTTTTGTTTCGTCTTTATCGTTAATATCAACAACAGTTTCTGTTGTAGGCTGTAAACCTAATTGTTCTTGCGCAATTTTAACAACTTCAGGATCTGGAGCACAAGGAGTTTTTCCAAAATATCCAAGTACCATTTTTCCGTACCCTTCAGCAATTTTCTTCCAAGAACCGAACATTACATTGTTAAATGCTTGTTGGAAATAGAATTGTGAAACAGGAGTTACTGATGTTCCGAAACCGCCTTTTTCTACAACTTCTTTCATCGCTGCAACAACTTGAGGATATTTATCCATTAAGTTGTTATCACGTAACATTTGAGTGTTAGCAGTCAAAGCGCCACCAGGAAGTGGTGATTGAATAATCATAGGATTAACTGCAAGAGCTTCAGGCGGTAAGAAGTAATCTTTCATACATTCTTTGAAGATTTCTTCTGTTTGAAGAATTTTTTCAACATCAATACCCAAATCGTATTCTGTACCTTTTAAAGCGTGCCACATTGAAACGATATCAGGTTGAGCTGTTCCGCCTGAAACAGGTTTCATAGATAAGTCGATACAATTAGCTCCGCCTTCTAATGCTGCTAAGTAAGCTGATAAACCGGTACCTGCGGTTTCGTGAGAGTGGAATCTGATATCAGCATCAGCACCAAGAATTTCACGAGTTCTTTTAATTGTTTCAAATACTTTTCTAGGTGAAGATGTACCTGAAGCATCTTTAAATGCAAGAGAATCAAATTCAATACCTGCATCTAAGATTGATCTAAGTACTCTTTCATAGAAATCAACATCATGAGCACCAGTACAACCAATAGGTAATTCCATCATTGTAATTGTAACTTCGTGTTTCAAACCGTGTTTTTTAATACATTGGCTTGAATATAACAAGTTATTAACATCGTTTAAAGCATCAAAGTTTCTGATAGTAGTTACACCGTGTTTCGCAAACATTTTAGCGTGTAAATCAATAACATCACGAGGTTGAGAATCCAAACCAACAACGTTAACACCACGTGCTAAAGATTGTAAATTGATATCAGGACCAACTGCTGCTCTGATTTTATCCATTGTTTCAAAAGCGTTTTCGTTACAGTAAAAAATCGGTGATTGAAATCTTGCACCGCCTGCAACTTCAAAATGTCTGATACCGGCATCTACTGCTGATTTTAAAGCAGGTAGGAAGTCATCAACAAAGACTCTTGCCCCGTAAACTGATTGGAAACCATCTCTAAAAGATGTGTCCATAACTTTAATAAGTTTTTTTCCCATTTTATTTTCCTTTCGTTTATTAAACTAAAATTAATTTCCTCTTTTTGCCATAATAGCAGCGATCGCAACAGCAATTGCTTCATCTACATTTGCAGCTGTTTTTTTCGCTGCTGTTTTAACTTCTTCAACAGCTTCAGGAAATAACTTGTTCAAATATTGAACAACGTTTTTCAAAATAAACATTGCAAAAATTAAGATTGTCAAAAAGCATAGTACAAATCCCATGCCCATACCGAGTAATGTTAACCCGTTTGAAAGTGTTCCACTCATAAAATATCTCCTATTGTAAGTACTAATTCTTTATTATTTTGAGTTTGCAAAACAAGAGCTCCACTATCATCAACACTCTTGGCAAGCCCTGTTTCAATATTATTAAATATTTGCACATTTAATTCTTTATTAAGAAAACAGTTTCTATTAATATAATCCTGTTTAATCATTTCAAAACCGTTTTCTAAAAACTTATCATAATTTTTAAAAAATTCATCAACCAATTGAGTTCTAAATTCATTTAAATCAATATTCTTACCAAATTCTAAATTCAAAGCAGTAACCAATTTATCAGGTACTAAATCAACAACAGCTTGTTTTGCATTGAGATTAACTCCGATTCCAACAACCAACCCCTTAAATTTACCACCCTGCATAACGGATTCAGATAATATACCTGCAATTTTCTTTCCATTAATTAAAACATCATTCGGCCACTTTATTTGAGGTGTAAGCCCGTAAGATTCTAATACTTTGCATAACGCAACAGATAAATACTGTGTAATATTCGGGTAAATTTCATTAAATATATCCGACGGTTTCAGAACTATAGACATGAAAAGATTACCTTCGCCCAAATCAACCCAGCTTCTGGTCAAGCGACCTCTGCCTGAAGTTTGGCGTCTGGCATGAATAACTGTTTTATCTGCAAAGTCATCAATATTAACTTTGGCATAGTTATTCGTAGAATCAATCTCTTCTAGTGCTATATAATCCATTGTCTCCCCTGACAAATTATACACGTGTACAGTTATTATATAACAAACAAAATAAAAAATATATGACAAATTTAAAATTGTTCAGACTTAATAAAAATATGGACAATATTTCATTTCAATCAAGAATCCGAATAACAAATTGTGATGAATTCCGCAGGTTTGCAAAAAAAGGATTTGCACAGGTCAACTACCCATGGTCAATAAAAGAAACTGTATATTCTCAAAAAGCCCGTACAGATGGAATTTACGATTGCACAGCATTAGGTATTACTGATGGTATAAAAGTTTTACTTTTTCATATTTGTCCAACAGTCAGTAAAAACCAAGACTTTAATAAATTGGAAACACAAATTACCGAAAAAATTATAAATATGATGAATCTTGATTATTTACAAGGTTTTATACTCGGCAGCAAGAAATATAATATTAATAGCCCCAGAAGCACCGAATTATTTGATATGATGGAAGGCTTATTAAAGAAACTGCATATCCAATACTCAAAATTCAAAGGCGGTAACTATAATAATAGCATAGCTTATGATTCAACAAAAGATGAATGGATTATCGGAAGTGATTTTTTAAATACAATAAGCTCTCCAAAAGAAAGTTTATTTGAAACTCCGCAAAAAGCAGCAAAAAGAATTTTTGACCAGGTTAAAATTGCAGATTGCGATGAGTTAACATGGTAATAATAAATACGTCACCTATCTAAATCAAATATTTTATCGCTTTTGAAAAAATGTATTTGCGAAAAATTTTTGTCAGTGATATCATGCAATTTGAAGAGGGAGAAATATGGAACATTGGGTTCAAACAGTTAATATATTAGGACATTCAGTTTCTTTCAACATGGATACATTGATTACAATGTGGATTTCTATGCTGTTATTAATTGTTCTTGCGCTTTTAACAACAAGAAAACTAGATATGGTTCCGGGCAAACTCCAATTAGTCGGAGAAAATATTGTTAAATATTTCAACGATACAGCTAAAGCCAGCATGGGAAATGATGAAGCTCAAAAACATATTGCAATTATTTTAACTTTGTTTTTGTTCATTCTGACCGCAAACCTTGTCGGGCAGCTACCGTGGAAACTTATTCACCTCACAACAGGAGAGCTTGCCGCACCTACTAATGATATAAATATGACTGCTGCAATGGCAATTGTAGTGTCTATTTATTATATATTTTACGGTGTTAAAAGAAACGGGTTCAAATTCTTTTTCAAAGGGTTCAGTATTGATGGTATTATTATCACGCTTGTTGATACGTTAGAACTTTTTGTAAGACCGTTTTCGTTAGCTCTGCGGCTTTTTGCAAATATTCTTGCAGGCGAATTACTTGTTGGGACATTTATAAGCCTCCTTGCAGTAATCGGACCTCTGCCGTTTATGTTATTTGAACTTTTTGTCGCATTAATTCAAGCATTAGTGTTTACACTGCTTTCAACAACATACATATCAATGGCTGTCCAACATGAAAATTAATAAACACTTATAATTATAAAGGAGAAAATTATGGCAATTGAACAAACTTTAGATTTAGCAAAATTAGGTGCAGGTATTGCAATCGGTTTTGGTGCTATTGGCGGAGGCTTAGGCTTAGGCATTGCAACAAAAGGTGTACTTGATGCTATTGCCCGTCAACCGGAAATCAAAGATGAAGCTTTTAAAAACTTTATTATCGGTGCAGGTTTAGCTGAAGCTACTGCTATTTATGCTTTATTTATCGCAATTATGCTTGTATTCAAATAGGAAGAACTTTTAAATGATTGAATTTAATGCTACATTTTTAGTTGCTATGCTTAGCTTTGTTGTGTTCATACTGATTATGAACGCAATCTTCTATAACCCGATTTTAGGAATCATCAGAAAAAGAGAAGACTATATCAGCTCAAATTATGAAGATTCCAAACGGTTTGAAGAAGATGCCAAAGAATTTAGAGATACACACACTGCAAAAATGGAACAAGTTCAAGACAGATGCAGGCATGAATTTAAAACATCCGTAAATTCTGCACAAATTGTAGCTAACGATAAAATTAAAGCAGTAAAAGAAAAAACAAAACAAATTATTCAATCAAAAAAAGAACAACTTCTAAATGAAGAAAACAAGCTTCAAAATGCAGTAAATCAAACAGTAGTAAAAGAACTTGCCTCAACTATTGCATCAAAACTACTCGGACAAGATACAACAGTTGAAAATATTGAGGTTAAAGATTAAATATGACTAACTTTTTAAACTACATACTTCATTCAAATATTATTAATTTTATTATTATGCTTTATGTTTTATACATAATAGTAAAAAAAGTTAATCTTGGAAAAAGTTTTGATGCCTCAATTACTGAAATTGAAACAGGTATAAATAAATCTGATAAAGAAAAAGCAAAATCAAAAAAAGTATTAAAAGAAGCCAAAAAACTTATTGACGGACTGCCTCAGGATATTGAAGTTCTTGAACAAAATTCTGCCGATAAAATTAAAGTTTTTAAAGAAAAAATCGAAGAAAATACTCAAAAAACTATTTTTGATATTGAAAAAAATGTTGACAGAGCCGTTTCTATTGAAGAAAAGAAAATTTCAAATCTTATAACTGAAAAAACTTCGCATAATTCGATGGAACTTGCAAAACAACATATTTTAAAACAATTGGATGAAAATCCGGAACTTCATAACCAATTTATTCTAAACAGTCTTAATGAACTTGATAAGGTGAAATTATAATGACAACGTTAATTTCTACAATTTCAAAAACTTATGCGAAAGCCCTTTTAGAAACAGGCGGCGATTACAAAATGCTAGTATCTCAATTGGGTGAGATCTCAAACGTCATAAATTCTTCAAAAGACTTGAGAGTAATCATGTCAAATTCATCAATTGCAATTTCTAAAAAAATTGAAATTATTGATGAGATTTTTGGAGGAAAAGTCGATACAAAATTATTAAATTTACTAAAAATTCTTACTGAAAAAAATCGTTTTAATGAATTTGAATCAGTAAAAGAAGCATTTTCAAAATTAACGGAAGAAGTTTCAAATAAAAAAACTGTTGAAATAATTTCACCTGTAAAATTAAATTTTGAAAACAGAACAAACGTATTGTTCAAGTTGGAACATAAATTAAATAAAGAAATAACACCGATTTGGACGGTTGATAAAAGTCTTATAGCTGGTCTGGCTTTTAAAATTGACGATTGTGTCATTGATACCAGTATCCGTGCAAAATTAGAAAGTTTAAGTAAAAACATAAATAGATAGGGGGAAATCATGGTTTTAATACAACCTGATGAAATCAGCTCAATAATAAAAAATAAAATAGATAATTACGAACTTCAAACAGAGGTTTCAAATATAGGTACTGTTTTAGAAAACGGTGATGGAATTGCAAGAGTTTACGGTCTTAGAAACGTTATGGCAAATGAACTTGTACAGTTTGAGGACGGTTTTGGAACTTTAGGTATTGCAATGAACCTTGATGAAGATAACGTCGGTGTGGTAATCCTTGGAGATTTTACACACATCAAGGAAGGAACAATTGTAAAAACTACTGGCAGAATTGCATCTGTTCCTGTAGGAGACGGACTTATCGGAAGAATTATTGATCCGACAGGTAAAGCTTTAGACGGTAAAGGCGAAATTCAATACACAAAAACAAGACCAATTGAGCGTGTAGCACCGGGGATTGTAACAAGAAAATCTGTTCACGAACCGCTTCAAACAGGTTTAACTGCAATTGATGCTCTTACACCTATCGGAAGAGGGCAGCGTGAACTTATCATCGGCGACCGTCAAACCGGTAAAACAGCTATCGCAATTGATACAATTATCAACCAAAAAGGAAAGGATGTAATTTGTATTTATGTTGCAATCGGTCAAAAAGCATCAACTGTAGCTCAACTTGCAAAAACATTAGAAGAACACGGAGCGATGGAATATACAATTATCGTATCTTCAACAGCAAACGAATCTGCACCGTTACAATATACAGCACCATTTGCAGGAGTTGCAATCGGTGAAGAATTTATGGAACAAGGTAAATCAGTATTAATTGTTTATGATGATTTGTCAAAACACGCTCAAGCATACCGTGCAATGAGTTTGCTTCTGAAAAGACCACCGGGACGTGAAGCATACCCGGGAGATGTTTTCTATCTTCACTCAAGACTTCTGGAACGTGCGGTTAAGCTTAATGATGAACTTGGCGGAGGAAGTATTACAGCATTGCCTATTATTGAAACTCAAGCAGGTGATGTTTCAGCATATATTCCGACAAACGTAATCTCTATTACAGATGGACAAATCTTCCTTGAAACAAATGCGTTTAATGCCGGTATAAGACCTGCAATTAATGCTGGGATTTCGGTTTCACGTGTAGGCGGAGCTGCTCAGACAAAAGCTATCAAACAAGTTGCAGGTAAACTTCGTCTGGATTTGGCACAATACCGTGAGCTTGAAGCATTTGCGCAATTTGCCTCTGACCTTGATGCATCAACAAAAAAACAACTGCTAAGAGGTCAAAAACTTACAGAAGTTTTAAAACAGCCTCAATATAACCCGCTAAGCGTAGCTGAACAAGTATCAATACTTTTTGCGGCAAACGAAGGTGTTTTAGATGATGTTGACAACTCTAAAATCGCAAAATTTAAAAATGATTGGTTCATCTATTTCAATGCAAACTTCAAGGACTTAGCAGACAGATTAAATTCAGGTTCAGCTTTAACTGATGAAGACAAAAAAGCATTAACTGACGGCTTAAACACATTCAAAAGCACATTCTAGACGTAAATGTCAGGGTCACAAATATTTCCAAGTCATCTCAACAGTTCAGCTCCGCAAGGAAAAGTCTAAAAGGTATAATTTATACAAAGGTTAATCAATGGCAAATTTAAAAGACATAAAAAACAGAATACAAAGTGTAGAAAGTACAAAAAAAATTACACGCGCAATGAAAATGGTTGCAGCTGCTAAAGTTAAAAAATCAGAAGCAGCCGTAAAATCTGCCCGTCCTTATACACGCGAGCTTGTTTTTATGTTTCAAAAGCTTTTAAATTCAGTCACTGAATTTAGCAAAGAAACTTTGAAAATTAAATATGCAATTGATGATTATCCGGATCTTTTAGAAAAAAGAGAAGTTAGAAATGTTGGAATGCTTGTTATAACTTCAAACAAAGGACTTGCCGGGGCTTACAATGCTAACGTTGTTCGGGATGTATTAAAACGAATTAAACAATACAAAGAAAATGGTATTGAAGTTTATTTATTTGTAGCAGGTCAAAAAGGAATTTCGGCATTAAGAAAAAAATGTGCACAACTTGGCTGCCCAATTGAAAAAAAATATTTTTCTGCAGTAGACACCCCTTCTCCTATTGAAGCCCGCGATATAGCTGAGGATATGGCAGAATATTTTGTAGAAAAGAAAATCGATAAAATTGAAATAGTTACAACTAGATTTAAAAATATGATGAGTTATTTTGTAGAAGATTGGCAGGTATTACCTGTCGTCGGCGTAACTGATGTTCACGACAGAATAGCTGATGATGTGCTTGATCCATTAATGGAATTCATGCCGGATAAACACCATATTTTACAAAAAGTTGTACCAATGTATATGACAAATATTTTTTATCAGGCATTATTGGAAGCTCAAGCAAGTGAACTTGCTTCACGTATGACATCAATGTCTGCTGCAACTACAAATGCTGAAAAAATGATTAAAGAACTTACTATTGAGTACAACAAAACACGACAAACAGCTATTACTCAAGAGCTTATTGAAGTTGTTAACGGTGCTAATTCTTTAAGCTAATTATGCATTAACAACATTAAAGTTTTTATGATTGATAAAATCTTCAACTTTCATAGCGCCTGTAGAAGAAATTGCAGAAGATACAACCTGCTGAGCCGGTTGAGCTTGTTGTTCGGCAGCAGCTTTAGCAGCTTCTTTAGCTTCACGTCTGTTTGTTAAATAGATGTTTAGTTTCGGTATCAATCTACCTAAAACAATACCTGAATATGCATAACCTGATAGCTGTGCAATAGTTAATATTCTTAATTTCTTTTTAGTAGCATTATCTGCAAGTTTAAGCATTTTATTATAGCTTAATGCTTTACCATCTTTAAATACTTTTTTGCCTAAAGCATTATGTAAAACTTCATCTCTTGATTTCAATACTGAATTTTTAATCCAGTTAAGAGCACCTTTACCATCACGTTTAATTAATGATTTATCAAGAGCTTGAGCTACAAGTTTTTGGACAAAATTACCAAGGATTAACCAGTTTGCAAATCCTAAAGTATCTTTGATTGAACATTCTTTAAGCTCGTTATCATTTCTTGAAGACAAGAAACGAGACATAATTGTAATACCATAAATGAACTTAAATTGTTTTAATGTAGGTGTAAATCCTTTGAACTGTAAATCTTTAACAAGATTTTTAGGATTTCCGATTGTTGCAAGAACTCCTGCACCAAATAAACCTGCAACAAGAGATTTTCTTATCTTAAAGCCGACAGAATTATCTTCTTTACCGCCACCAACAAAACCGCTATTACCTGTTTTCTTTTTAGTAATATACATATTTAAAGGCTGTGCTGAGATACCTACAGCTGAAGCTATACCAACTCCAATTAATGAACGTTTGATGTTCATTGACTTAACAGCTTTTAAGAATGCGTTTTCAGCAGAATCGCCTGCCGCCATAAATGCTTCTTTTACCTTATCTTTTGTAAATACTTTACCAAGTTTATATAAGTTTTCAACAATATAATCTGCAGTGTATCGTGAAGAATGAGCTTTTTCACCTTCTCCTGCTATAATTCTAAAGTTATTTTCAGCACCAACAGATGAAATCAGAATATTTTTAGCATCAGCAAAACCTGCTTTAGTAAATTTATTAGTACCGGATTTTATTTCATTTTCAAGAATATTTGCAGCTTTTTCGACATCTGCATCTTGAATTTTAATCCATTTACCGTCATCGGTCATAACTTCATAACGTTTTAAAGTATCCTTTAAATATTCTCTAATTGGATTTACTTCAGGATTTTCTGCCGCAGCTTTCAGTTTAGAATCATAAATCTTACCGTGCAGATCAAGAGTTTCAGAATCAGCGAAAATAGAACCGGCTTTAATATCATTCTCACCAAATTTATACGCGCCATTGATTCCTGCTGCAAGAGCAAGCCCCGCCAGAGTTCCGTATAAACCTACCATAGAGTGATTAGCTGTACCCATACCTTCACGGCGCATAGTTTCCATACCGGCATCAGCACCACGGCTGAAGTCAGTTAATGTTCTTGGAATTACCATACAACCTAAGTCAACTGCACAAGCACCCCAGGCAGGACTTGTATCCAAAAATCTTAAAAACATATCAAATCCACCTGTAAAATTTGGGTTTGATTGATAATTTTTTTGTACAGGATTAAATTTTCTAATATTTTGTTTCTGTTGAAGTTGTTTGATATTTAATTGTTGTTGTCTAAAGTCGTTTTCTATTTTCATTTTTATAATTTACCTTTTATTATTTTATACTAACTAAAAAATTGTTTAAATGCCTGCGCATTATCTTTTATAAGATTTTGCGTGAATGTCGTAGTACCCGTGGCGGGCGTCGATTGTGTCGACGATTGGGCATTCATATTGTTTTTCTTGTTAGTTTGGGTTCTTGTATACAGAGGAATAAACACACCTAAAGAAATCAATGAGAATACAAGACTGCCAACTTGACATATACCTCTTAAGTTAATTGCTTTTGATCTCATAGCTTCGTTTGCTATTGCGCCAAGTTCATCAGTTGATTTCATTTTTGTATGTTTTGCCCAGTTCCAGAATTTTTGTAGAACATTTGCGCCTTCTTTCGGCGATTTTAATCTATTAATAAGTTTTATACCATCTTCATTATGGTTTTCGATATATGTTGCAATACCTTTTGCTGCATAATCACCTAGGAAATAGAAACTTGAGAAGGTCGCAATATCACGTATTGTATTTTCTTTCAATTCGTTAGAATCTTCAGCAGCTGCTAAACGGCTGGAAAAAGTTGCTGCAGAAATAATTCTTGCCTGATCCATAGTAGGGAAAATATTTTTGAATTGGAACATTTTTAATGAAGGTCTGTCCATAAGCATTGATAGACCTGCAACACCCCACATTAAAGGAACTGCAAAGAATTTTTGAGCTGTAAGTTTTTTCTTTTCTTCAGGTGTTAAAATTCTTTCCTGATCATCATTATAAATCGGAGCACCTTTTTTGCCTGCCATTTTGTGAGTAATCCATCTGTTAATAGGCTGAGCTGCAATTGCGAGAGGGATAATTACACCTAAACCGGCAATACTTTTTAAGTTAACAAGATTTTTAGCTTTAGATAAATATTTACTTAAATCTAGATTCTTACCACTTTCTGTAATTAGTCCTTCTTTAAAAGCTCCGTGCAGAACTTCACCGGCACTATCGCATAAATGCCCTAAAGAGCTTGAACTGAATTTGCTATCTCCGTTAAATCTGATATTTTCAGAAATACCGCTTTTTCCAACAAGATATTTATAAATATCTTTGGTATAGTTCTTTTCAGGATTATCGCTTACGATATTTTGTGCCATTTTTCTTACAGCGTCATCATAACCTTTGTCATTTGCAAAAATTTCACTGAATTTTTTCAAACCACCATTATCAATATCACCGTCAACACCTTCAATATCGTTAAACATTGATTTTAAAGCTGAATAAATTCTATCTTCTTTTGATGCTCCGGCAGCCTTTTCATAATATGCAGCAACATGATTAATGCTATCTCCGTTTGCCCAACTGCCTGTCAAATTAGATTTATTAAACACACCCATAACCGGTTTGTTTAAAAGTTTCGCAGCTCCGACAACAATAGCACCCGGAATCATACAGTTAATTAACAATCCGGAACCTTCACGGCGCAAAGCTTCAAAACCTGCTAATACATTAAGTTTTCTGCCTTCAATTTCATTACCGTTTTCATCTTTTTGTTTAGAACCGATAAATGTTTCAAAAAAAGTTCTAGGTAATATAGCAGTAAGCATATCCAAAACTGCAACGTTAATCATTGGCGATTCTTCACACTTTTGAACACCTTTTAATGTAAGCTTACCAGCCTTCTGTGCCATACGTTTAAGCGCAGAATCACCTGCACCGCCAAAGCTGAGCTCAACATTTTGAGTTTTGCTAACATAATACTTTGGGGTTATTTTATTAATATTTACACTACCTAATTCAACTTTATTTATCATAATTTAAAACTATTTATTGCCGAATGTTCCTTCATTATAACCAAGACACAAGGTATTGAAAAGTCCTCAATAAAAAAAATTGCCCAAAATCACGCAAATGTAAAATTAATGTAAAGATAAATTTTTGAATAATTTTATAAAAATAAGGTAATTTTAAAACTTTTTTGATAAAAATTGTATAATTTACACTGATTTTTACATAAAAATTTGAAAATATGCAAATTTTCAGCAAAAAATTTTTTGTAAAATTTTATTAAGTTTTAGATAAATAAATACAATTTAATCCATAATTATAGATGAGTTGTGTAAAAAATCTAAAATTTAAGCATGTTTTAAAATAATATACAATCCAAATACACAATTTAAAGTATATCTTTTGAGATGTTTTATACTAGAATGTTAAATAGCACACGGGTAGAAAGAAATTTTCGAGAATAATAAATATGAGAGATAGAAATTATAATAGAAAATCAGGTAATATAAAAACAGTAAGAAAGAGAAGATATTCAACAGGGTCAGCTGATAACCCGTTTGAAAATTATGCTAACAGCCGTAAGCAATCGCAATCTTCATTTCGAAAAGCTTTAACCTTAATGACTATTATATTTTTCACATCAATATTTGCAATTCTTTTATTTGCAAATAACCAAGAAATATTAAGTAAAAATCTTGCTAAAAATACATTTCTCTCAAATATGCTTTCTAAGCTCTCTATTAGCAATAATTCGAAAGAAAAACCTGAATTTACCCTTCCCTTCGGTCCCAGACGACAAAACATTTTACTTTTAGGTGTAGATTCAAACGGTGCAGATTCTGATCTTTGGGTAGGAACACGTACTGATACAATGATTTTATTAAACATTGACCCAAGAACAAAAACTGTTAATGCAATTTCTATTCCGCGCGACAGTAAAGTTTACTTACCAAAAGGTATGGGCGTTCAAAAAATTAACGCAGCGCACGCTATCGGCGGCGTTGAAATGACAATAAAAACAGTTGAAGATACCCTTGGAGTACATATTGATAAGTATGTTATGTTCCATGACGATGCAGTTAGGGCTATCGTTGGAGCTTTAGGCGGTGTTGATATATATATCGAAAAAAATATGAGATATAACGATAATGCCGGAAACCTTCATATTAACTTCACTAAAGGGAAACACCATTTAACAGAAAAAGATGCTGTTGAATATTTAAGATTCCGTCATGATGCACTTGGCGATATAGGAAGAACACAAAGACAACAATGGTTTTTAAGAGGTTTGCTTGCAGATTTACAAAAACCAGAAACTATTACAAAACTTCCAAAAATAATTTCTGTTGCTAATAAATACGTTAAAACAGATATGTCTGTATATGAAATGACTCAATATGCTTCACTTGCAAAAAGTTTTAATATGGACAGTATTGAAATAGCAATGCTTCCGGGAGCACCTAACAAACACGGATATACAAGCTACTGGATTTTAGACCCTGAAAAAACTCAAGAAGTTGTTGACAGATTAGTATACAGACAAAAAGCCGAAGGACAAAAAGAATCATATAGTGCAAGTATTATGAGTGCACCTGACAATGTTTCAGAAGCTCAAACTCTAAAAAAAGCACTTGAAGCTGCAGGAATTGAAGTCAGATGTTCAGGAACTTTACGTTCTGCACATTCTCAGTTCATTGCACATTCAAAGTACATTACAATTGATTATTATGCAAACTTAAAAAAACAAGTTCCGGAAGTAAAATCAAGACAATTTGTTTATGATCCTTCAACATTTATGTGCGCGGCAACTGATTTTACAGTAGTTCTCGGCGGAGACAATAAATAGGAGAAAGTTATGGTTCTAAACGCTATTAAAAGCAGACAAAGTGTAAGAAAATATTCTGATAAACCAATTTCAGATGATGTTTTAAATAATATTCTTGAAGCCGGAAGACTTGCTCCTTCGTGGGTAAATGTTCAACCGTGGAAATTTATTGTTGTAAAATCTCAAGCTACAAAAGATTTATTAGCGGAAGCAGCCGGCAGACAAGCTCAAGTAAAAAATGCTCAAATAGTTATATGCTGTATCGCAGACTTAGACGACTGGAGCAAAACAAAATTCGGTAAAGTTTTAGCGCAAAAAGGACTTGATGAAGTAACATGCGAAAATATTGTTTCTTCAAATCTTCTCAATCCTGCAAATTTAGGTGAATACGAAGCACTTTTAAGAAGCGTTGAGCAATTAACCTACGCTGTATCTTATATGACACTCGCAGCCGAAGAACAAGGTGTTGGCTGTTGTATAGTTGGTGCTATGGCAAATGAATTAACAAAATCAAATAATGAAGCAGCACAAAAAATTAAAGATACTTTAGGCTTAAATAACAAACAAGTTCTTGTCGAGCTTCTAACCCTTGGTTATAATGCAAATCCAAAACCTGCTAAAAAATTCAGAAAAGAAGCTAAAGATATTATTTTTTACGAAAAAATATAAACTCATTGATATCACTTGAAAAATATGGTATAATGCGGCTTATAAATATTTAATAAGGATTGATTATGTTATACATAAATGAAGGAGATTTTTTAATGTCTTTAATTGCAATTATCGCACTTATTGTTGCTTTAGTTTTGGTTCTAATGTTCTATAACATGTATGTTCAGCTTATCAAAAAAAGAAACAAAGTAAGAGAAGCAACAGGCGGCATTGATGTTCAATTAAATAAAAGATACAGCCTTATTCCAAACATTCTGACCATTGCCAATAAATTTATGGAACATGAAAAAGGCTTGATGGAAGAAATTACATCTCTTAGAACAAAAGCTGAAAGCATTAAGGCTGATGCAAATACAATTTCTAAAAAAATCAATTTAGATAATCAAATTGCATCTAAAATGGGGCAATTAATGGTTAATGTTGAAAATTATCCGCAGTTAAAATCTGACCAAACAATGGTTCAAGCTATGCAAACTTACGCAGAAGTAGAAGAACATATTGCTGCAGCAAGAAGATTTTACAATAGTGCCGTTAACGAACTTAATAATGCTGTTGAAATTTTCCCGAGCTCACTTATTGCAGGAATGATGAATATTTCATCTTATCCGTTCTTTGAAGCTAACGAAGCTGCTAAAGCTGAAGTTAACGCAGCAGATTATTTTAATAAATAAAAATTTTCAAAGTAAAAAGACGGTATTAAACCGTCTTTTTTATGTGTCCGTAGCTCAGTCGAATAGAGCGTGAGTCTCCGAAGCTCAAGGCCGGGGGTTTGATTCCCCCCGGGCACATTTTTAAGCGTAACATACTTGATTACTATTTGTTCCTTCTGTCCATTCACTCATTTTTACAAAACCGTTAAATGTTGGACCTACAGAATTTTGTGACTTATAATGATGTTTTCTGACTGCATTACCGGAGTTTCCTTCAATTACATCAAAAGAACCATCTGCATATACTTCAGATACGATTCCGACATGACCAGATGAAGCAGATTTAGTCCACATTGCTAAGTCGCCTTTTTTAGGTGTATAACCGGTATTTTTATAAGCGTAACATCCTGCATCAATAGCTTTGCGTTTTACACTTTGAGTTGAACCATCAAACCCAAAAGTATCATTATTATTTGAACCTTGCCCTCTGCCAAAACAATATGAAGTGAAATACTGACACCATTGGTGATTATTTATTGCACCATTTTTATACTTTCTAATATCAATACTGTCATTTGATGATCCGATTTCTCTAACACCTTTTGCTAATTCGACTTCTGCAACTTTAACAGCATTTAATGCACGGTTTGAAGTAAAACCTAAGTCGCGTCTGATAGCTTGAGTTCTCGGAGAATAATCCAGATTCAATTTAACTTGAGGCATTTGGAATAAAGGTCTAAACATATTCGGATTTATTTGATTAAATCCATAAACACCAAAAGGATTATTATTTGACTGTGCAGCAGTATAACGAGCATTTGCTGCGAGAACAATATTCAAAAGTTGTGATGAATCATATAGTCCCATAATATTCCCCTTAAATATCCCCTTATATATATAAAGTTGATATAAGCTTTATAATTGCTCGAAACATACGAATTTATTAAGAAATATTACATTAAAAATGGCCCCGGCGCGATTCGAACGCGCGATCTTTGGTTTAGGAAACCACTGCTCTATCCTACTGAGCTACGAAGCCAATTATTATATCTAAATTATATCACATCTTTCCATAAAAAATGTCTGAAACTTATACGAAAACCCAAAATTTTTATATAAGCCTGCTGTCTGCGTTTATGAATAAATATATTAAAAAGCTCTTTACATAAATCCAGATGTCCTTGTTTATACTCAAGAATTTTTCTAATCAATCTATGCGAACGCACGCCTGAATAAAAAACGTTTTCGCTTCTTAGCTTTCCGGTAAAGAAATATCCGACCGCCTCAAAAAAATTAATTTCCGGTGCATACTCAAAATTTTCATCTCCCATATAACTATGCACAATACTACCTAACAACTTGGCTGTATCCTTATCTAATCCGGTATTTAAAAACCCTATATATTCCTCCGGCAATATCTGTGAATCTAAATTTATATAAGAAAATTGTTTTTTATACTCTTCAATATTTTTAACAAAGCAAAGAATACCTGAGACATATTCATTTAATCCCCATTTTTTGGTAAATTCTTCATTAACTGATTCCAACACAGGAATCCATTTTGAATCTTTTTCTTCATAACCCAACGTCTGTCCGTGAGGCGCTTTTGTCAACAATTCCAAAACGCTGCCCAAATTTTCTTGTTTTATTGAATAGTAATAATACCTTTCAACATTTATAGCTTCAAAAAATGCAGGCGTAGAACAATAATAAAAAGACTTTACAGGACCACAATAAAAATCTTTCATCAAACTTGCCAAACAATTTTGAGTCAAACCTGAACCATCCAAATCTACAAATGCAAAGTTATCATCAGTACAGTCTATACTTTGCTTTAAGTAACTAACAGCAGCTTTTCTTTTATCTTTATATGTATCTGCTATTTTTTCTAAAATTGTTCTATCAGACAGTAAAAATTCTTTTAATTGTTTAAACTTTTTTCTATTCAAACCTTTTGAATAACCATGAAATTGAGTAGGTAAAAATAACTTTAATATATTTTTATCTAGTCCTAAAATCTTATCAAGCTGTTTAAAATTCCACATACCGCATTCTATAAACTGCTTATACAGTATATCGGATTGGACATCCAAAGCCGGAAGCCGCCAAGCTTTTCTTGAACCATATAAATAAAAAGTCTCAATTTCAATATTATTTATTTCTATCAAATAATCTGCAATATGTTTTAAAACATATCCATCTCTGGCTATAAAATATAGCCTTTTAATACCACGTTTTTGAGCCTGTTCCAAAAGCCAAGAAACATAAGAATAAAGAATAGGTCCTCCAAATGATGAACCAAAATGATATTTTTCACCGGAGTTTTTATTTTTTAGCCTAATATTTTTTGCACAACCAATTAATAATTGAACAGCCGGATTTTCTATATTATTATCACGCAAATTTTGCTCATATTTTTTTAATTTCACGTAATCATAAATCTCTGAATTTATCTTCAAACCAAGTGGAATTTCATAATCCGTAAACCGATTTTCGCCAATATGCACCCAATCCTTAAAATCAATATTTTCCTGTTTTTTTATATATTGAAATAATTCCGAAGAACTTTTCATTAGCCCGACAGTTGAAGAAAGATAAAGTTTTAATCCATTTATTCCACATTTTTCCAGCATTTTAAGAATTATTTCTTCCGGCAAATACATATCTGAAATAAGAATAACTCTTTTACCTTGAGCTTTTAACTCATTTATTCTATTTATATTTTCGTCAATAGGAATTACATTATCTAATTCCAGTCGAATTTCAAGCTCTTTTAATTTTTCAGTTTGTAAATCTGTCAAAAAGAAGTTATTTTTTATATCTTCATAAATTTGATTTAAAGTAACTTCTTTAGATTTATTCATAGAATTATTAAGTTGTCTTTGTCTATACTCTGCAGCGGTTCTATACTTAATAAAATTACACTTTAAGCTGGAATTTATATCTAAATATTCTTCTCCTGAGTTAACTATCTCCTGCATTAGTGCAAAAATACCGACAGGTACAGCAACCTTACGGGTGATTAACGTATCAAAAATTTCAAATGAATAAAGAGTTGTCATTTAAACTATTTTGCCTTTCTTCTGACATCAATAACCTGACCTGTTAAATTTGTAAGCAGAGTTTTTAAAGATGCTTCTGCAACAACTTCAGGCTGAAGCAAACTTCCTTCGGGCTCTTTGCCAAATGCTTTAAATCTCATTGGTGTTGCTGTTCGTTCAGGATTTATTACATTAATACGAATATCATCAGCGGCAAGTTCTTCGGCAAGAGCTTGAGACAGGTTAACAATACCTGCTTTTGTAGATGAATAGGTTGAATAAAGAGCTCTGCCTCTGGTATATGAGCTTGAGGCAAACAATAAGACTGCCCCTTTTGTTTTTTGCAAATACGGTATACTTGCTTTAACAACATTTATAGAACCTATATAATTTACATTGATATCGTTTTTGATATCCTCAATATCTCTTTCTAAAAGTTTGCCCATTTTTAAAATTCCGGCAGAATTTATTACATAGTCAATCTTTCCGCATTGTGAATTTACGTTTTCCAAAAATTTGCAAACACTGTCAAATGATGCTATATTACAGCCTGTTCTTGTTGATGCAGAAAATACTTTTGCTCCGCACTCCAGTGCCAAATCTTCAATACATTTACCGATTCCGCTTGTTCCGCCAAAAATCACAATAACTTTATCTTTAATTCCGTTCAAAGACTGTTCATCAGGACATAAAACACTTCTTAACTGGAACAATCTGTCTGCCATAAAAATATCTTCCGGATAAGTAATTTTAATATTTTCGCCTTCGCCGTCAACTACATAAACATCTGAAAGATCATATTTTACAATCAAACCACAATCATCAGTAAAATTACCATCATTTCGAGATAACTCGTGTGCTTTCTTAATCAAAGATAATTTAAAACACTGCGGAGTTTGACCTCTTTGGAGCTCTGCACGGTTAGGAATACTGTAAATAACTTTATCTTTAACCTTAACAATTGTATCTGCAGACGGTATCGCAACATCAACGGCATTATATGTTTTTAAAGCTTCCACACAATCATTGATAATTCTTTGAGATAAAAACGGTCTTGCACAATCGTGAATAAGCACATTCGCTTCAACATCTTCAATTGAACTTATCGCGATATAAGAACTTTCTTTTCTTGTATCTCCGCCATTTAAAAGTTTTGTAATCTTTTTATAATTATTTTTCAATAATAAATTTTCTGCAATATGTCTATAATCAGGATTAATAACAAGGATAATTTCATCAATATCAACAGCATTTTCAAAAACTTCAATCGTATGTTCCATAACAGTTTTACCGGCAATTTTAACAAACTGCTTAGGGATATCCGTATTATATCTGCTTCCTGTGCCTGATGCTAATATTATTCCGTAATTTTTCAATTTATCCATTATATTCTCCTTATAGATATTTATTATATGTTAAATAAATTTTTAAGATGATTTACTATGCGAAATGCGGAAGTTTGCCCCTCTGAATTGAAACATTCCTGATAACTTTTTATTCTTAAATCTTTTAAAGTATCATTGTTATTTATCAAAACTTCATCAATATAACGTTTTAAATCATTAAGATTTAATGCCTTGTAATACCCCTGCGTAATTTTATTTCCAAATCCGTTAAGACCGGATGAACTATTACTTATAAGATGAATAACAGGCTTTCCAAGAGGCAAATATTCACTCAAAAATGAACAACTGTCCGTAATTAGCATATCAGATGTTCTAAACATATCAAAATAATTACCGCCTTCAATAATTTGCGCATTAGGTAAATTCTCCCACTGAGTAAAATAATCATCCATTTGTTCTTTATTCATCAGTTTTTTCTCTAAAATCTGATGTTTAAGCATTGGATGCGGCTTTAAAATAAATTCAATTTCCGGATGATTTTTTGCAAAATCTAAAAAGAAATTATAATTTCTATCAAAAGTTCCGTATTTTAAAATACTATCTTTGCTAAATGAATGATGCGGAGCCCAGATTACACGTTTCTTACCTTCGGTTTTCCATTTTATGTTATTTATATCAAGCAGCAGACGATATGCATCCAGTTTTAATGAACCTGTTACCGGTACATTTTCGGAATTATAATCATATACATTAACATAACTATCATGAATAAACTCATTATCTAAAAAATATTTATATAAATATCTGTAAAACGGTGCATTAAATTCATATGTAGCAGTAGTTATAGATGTTCCGTATGAACAGTGACAGCAAAGAGCGAACTCTGAAGTCTTCCAAATTGATTGGACTTCTGAAATATCCCACGGCTGTTCATAAAATATAATATCCGGTTTAAATTCCTTTAAATCTATATATTTATCTTTTTCAAAATCAAATGCATAATCAACATTCATTCCTTTAGATTTAAAAAACTCATAATTTTCAATCAAAAAGCGCTTATTATCAATAAAGTCATAACTATGCTTTTTGAGAAACATCGGTTCAGGAAGAGTTATCAAAATTTGCGGATTAAAATTTTCATGTTTTTCTAATTCTTCATATAACGACTGATAACTCCATTTAGAATTTTCAGTGCATAAAAATACAACATTTAACTGTCTTATTTTTACTTCTTTTTTTAATTTTTCAACTGTTTTAGGATAACGCCTGTAAATAATCTCTCTTTGTTTTTCACACAAAATACGTTCATCAATTCCAGTACAAAATTTTCTAAATAACTTACGTTCAGTCCTGGTAGGAAAAATCCAGGATATAACATTACTTAGTACCGAATATTTCATATTTACCTACCGTTACCTCTTCCTAACTCCTCTGAAGATAAGAAATACCGCCTATCTTCATTTACATGATAATACAAAAACACTCCAATACATAAATATGTATAGTTATATTAAAAAAAATTGATACATTTACCCCTGTTTGGGGTATAATTAAATCGTAAACGGAAGTGTATAACTAAAAGGCGCAAAGAATGGCGCAGAAAGAAAAGGTAAACTTATGAAACCTGAAACAAAAAGCTTTCAACTGGAAATCGGCGGAAAAACCGTAACCATTGAAACAGGGAAGTACGCTCAATCAACAAACGGATCAGTTACAGTAAGATGCGGTGACACAATGTTATTTGTTCACTGTGTTGTATCAAAGGAACCAAGAGTTGGTATCGACTTTTTCCCATTACTAATTGATTATGAAGAAAGAATGTCATCAATCGGAAGAATTCCTGGCGGCTACAACCGTTCAGAAGGTAAAGCAAGTGATAAAGCTATCCTTGTATCAAGATTAATTGACAGACCAATCAGACCATTATTCCCTAAAGGATATAGAAATGATATTCAAATTGTAGCTCAATTATTCAGCTACGATCAAGAAAACCAACCGGATACATTAGCAATGTTAGGTGCATCTTGTGCTTTAATGCTTTCAGGAGCTCCATTTGAAGGACCTATTGGTGCTGTTAGAGTTTCTAAAGATGCAGAAGGCAATTTAATTGCTAACCCTACTCACAGACAAGCTAAAGAATCTGACTTAGATATAGTTATCGCAGGTACTCATGATTCTGTAATCATGGTTGAAGCTGGATGTAAATTCGTTACAGAAGATGATATTATGGCTGCTGTTGAATTTGCACAAGGCGAAATCAAAAAACAATGCGAAGCTCAAGTTGAATTTGCTAAACTTTGCGGCATTGAAAAAGAAGTATTCGTAAATCCTTACGATACAACTGAATTAAAAAATATTATTAATGAAACAGCTCACGATATGATTTTTGAAGCTTACCATAATTTTGACCGAGCATTCCGTCAAGAAAAATTGGAAGAAGCTAAAAAATTAGTTAAAGAAAAAATCGACGCACTACCTGAAGATCACTATATTAAACAAATTATTGAAGAAACAGGTATCGACTTTGTAGCTGAAGAATTCAAAGCTGCAGAAAAACACATTATGCGTACAATGATTCTTGATGAAGGTGTTAGAGCTGACGGACGTAAACCTGAAGAAGTTCGTCCTATTTGGTGCGAAGTTGGTGTGATTCCTCGTGCACACGGTTCAGCAGTATTTACAAGAGGGCAAACTCAAGTATTATCAGTTGCAACACTTGCAGGTCCTGCAATGAAACAAGAACTTGACGGCGTTGATCCTGAAACTGAAAAAACATATATGCATAAATATATCTTCCCTGGATTCTCTGTTGGTGAAGTAAAACCTCTAAGAGGACCTGGCAGACGTGAAGTTGGTCACGGTAACTTAGCTGAAAGAGCTAACATCCCTGCACTTCCGTCACAAGAAGATTTCGGATACACAATCAGAGTAACTTCTGACGTTCTTGAATCTAATGGTTCTACATCTATGGCATCAACCTGCGGTTCATCAATGGCATTGATGAATGCCGGTGTTCCTGTTAAATCTATGATTGGCGGCGTTGCTATGGGTATGATTACAGAAGAAGGAAAAACTCCTGTTGTATTAACAGATATCCAAGGTATTGAAGATTTCTTAGGCGATATGGACTTCAAAGTTACAGGTAACGATACCGGTATTACAGCCCTTCAAATGGATATGAAAGCTAAAGGTATTGCAAATGAAACTCTACGCAAAGCATTAGCTCAAGCTAAAGAAGGCAGATTACATATCTTATCAAAAATGAGAGAAGCAATCACTGAACCTGGACCAATGTCTCCATTTGCACCTAGCATAACAACAATAACTATTCCGACAGAAGACATCGGTACAGTTATTGGACCTGGCGGTAAACAAATCCGCGCAATTATTGATGCTTCAGGCGCTGAAATAGATATTCAGGATTCAGGTATTGTAACAATTACATCTAACGATCAGGAAGGCGCACAAATCGCTATTAAAATGATTAAAGACTTAACATTTAAACCTGAAGTTGGAATGGTTATCAAAGGCAAAGTTGTAAGAATTATTCCTATCGGTGCGTTCGTTGAATTAGGCGGCGGAAAAGACGGTATGGTTCACATTTCACAAGTTTGCAACGAAAGAATCGAAACCATCGAACCACATTTATCTATCGGACAAGAAGTTATTGTTAAAGTTATTAAAATCGACGAAAAAGGTCGCGTAAACTTAACAATAAAAGGAGTAACCGAAGAAGATAAAGCTAAAGTTCAGTAATAAATTTTAGTATATAAAAGGGCGAAACCTTAAAGGTTTCGCCCTTTTTGTTCTATATGTATCTATTATCTACGATTAATAGCAGAATCAACCTGTTTTATCTCTTCCATCGTAGCTTCATACAACCTTCTTGAGTTAGAATCCAGAGACCCAACCATATTTTGTAATTGATTATAAAGTTCCGGTGACAATTTTGCCCTGTGTTTTTCTATAATTTCTTTATTTAAAAGTGTTATAAGAATCGGGCTTTGGAAAGTTTCATAAGAAAGCATATCTCGAAGCATATAATTTATTATTTGTTCAAACCTGGCGGTTTTATAAGTCGGATTCATACCTTTTTGCAACATACATTTTGAAAATTTATATTCTGGAACAAGGCATTCTACAGCTTCCCTAAAATATTGTCTTCTGTATTTTACTTGAGAAAACATTTCTTTCAGCATTAAGACTACTTCTTTTGTGTCTGAATCTAAAATAGATTCCGGATTTTTCGGATTATATTTTAAAAGTTCATCTATTAAAGCCAATCCTATTTTTACCTTTTCTGAACTACTTATAGGTTTCAAATAATTTCTATATATATTATCTAGTTCTGATTTATGTTGAGCAAATATCTCCGGTATAAGTTTTGATAAAGATTCATTATCTTCCATTAGCGTATTATAGCTATAAGAATACAACTTTAATATTGATGGAGATATACCTTGTAATTCATTAAATAATACATCCGCCATTGCAGCAGATGCAGCCATTTCTGCTTGTGCATTTTTATAATAAAACGAATAATGTATTGAATTAAATTCATCATAAAATTCCTCATCGGACATTATCTGTGAATCATCAATCATATCTCTTACTTGACGTGTAGCAAGAGATAACTTAAATTTTTCAGAAATTTCTTTATCTGCAAGAATTGTTCGAGTAAATAATGATGCATAAGATGTTGGATAAATACGAGCTTCCTCTTTTAAGAAATCTCTCAATACTTCATCTAAATTTCCGGTAATTCTTATGTCTTCATCGTTTTTGCCGTGTAAAGAGAATACATTTGAATTATGTTTTTCTGATATTTTTGTAATAACAAGATCTAAATCAGAATTAGAATTTATTCCTTCTACACCATCTAATTCTGCATCTAATTTATCGACTTTTGCTACAGGCTCATCAATAACTGCGTTCGGATCACCATATCTTTCAATAAAATGATTTTCCCATTCTTGTTGAAGCAAATCGTGTTCTGCATATTTTTTATTTCTTAAAGGTTCAATTTCCTTTGTGAAGTTAAGTAATTCAATAAAATCAGGAGTTACATAATCTATTGCTTTTTGGTTTTCAGAATTTGACATGATAGGGTCAAACTCTTTATTGATAGGAATCATACCACCTGCGCCATATCTATCTTCAAACATTTCTATTGTATCAACAATTGCTTTCGAATAATCACTCAGCAATTCCGGATTAGCTTTCCAAAAACGTTCAAACATTGAAGAACCATGAACAGATTTACCTCTTTCTCGTTCACTTTCTGTAAAATATCTCATTTCTTCTGACAAATGCACACGTTCAGCGGCAACAGTCATAATAGGACTTAAATATTTAACAATAAAAGAAGCTTCCGGATCATCTTTTTTAAAACGTTTTACAACTTTTCTTTTAATTCCTTCAACATCGCCTTTTGTTTCTTTAATATCACCGGTAAGTTGATCCTTTTGATACTTTTTAATTGTATATTTTCTTGGTTTTCTAACATTTTCGACAGTTTCAGTTTCTTGTATATTAGAAGTTGAGCCTGCGTGTAACTTAGAACCGGAACCTGATACAGCAATTCTATTCGGGTCTACTGTATTTTTCGGCAAAGTTATGAAAAACGCTTTATAGTCATCCCTTGTTGAAATAAATGAATGCCAGAAAGCACTGTTAGGAAATTTTATACCATAAGCAGATGTTGTTGAATAATCAATCGGCGCTGTAATAAATCCTTTATATTCATCATTAATATCTTTTTCTAAGAAATCTTTGCTAATTTCTTTTAATGTTTTACCTTCTTTATAAATCTTTTTAAGCAAATACAGACCAAAGTCATCACTTCCGTCTTTTAAAAGCGGAGTATCACTTAAGTCTCTTGCGACTTTGATTTCAGAAAGAATTCCTTTTTTAGACTTTATGTTATTTGGATGAAGCATACTAAATAAAGGTTCATTCGGGTATAATTCTTTTACATCTTCAAAATTATTTGCATTATCCAAATATTTAAAAACTTCACCCATCATTTGTTCAGGCGGCATGTGCTGCCTTTGCTCATAATCATAATTTAAATAAACCTTCATTGTATTAGGCATATTTTCACGGTTAAAACCCTGAGCATAAAAATCTTCCGGAGTTCTGCCGGTAAAGGAGATATTAAAATCCTGATATGCAAACATTTTTGGAATCTGTGTTTGCTCTATCGGATTTTGAGTATTGTTATTTTTATTAAATTGGGGTTTTGAGTATTGTTTTAGGGAGGTAATGTAAGAAATGTTTGAAATTTTCATATATAATATTTCCTTAATTATTTAAAACATTCAATTAAAAATTCGTAAATTTAAAAATTTGCCAACTTTTAATAATTATTTACAGTTAAATATTAATTATGGTAAAATATATTAAAATCTAGATTAGGAGATATTTATGAGTGATATTATTACAATTGGTAGTGCGACAATGGATGTATTTGTAGAATCTGATGAGGCAAATATAGTTTCTGTAAGAAAACCTGATAAAAAATCAGAATATATGAGTTATCCTTACGGATCTAAGATTGAAATTTCTGATTTTGCTTCTCAAGTCGGAGGCGGAGGTGTTAATACTGCCGCAAACTTCGCAAATTTAGGATTTTCTACAGCTGCAATATTCAAAGTCGGTGATGATATTTATTCAAAAGGTATTTTCGAATATTTCAAAGATAAAAACGTAAATTTATCTTCTATCATTCAAGATAAAAATGATTCCACAGGTTTTTCGATTATTCTTACAAGTTTTGAGGGCGATCGTACAGTACTTGCGCACCGTGGCGCAAATGCACACATAAAAAAATCAGAAATTGATTTTGATGCTATTAAAAATGCGAAACTCTTATATATTGCCCCATTAAACGGTGATAGTAACAAAGTTTTGGATGAGATTGTACATTTTGCAAAAGAAAATGATACTTACGTATGCTTTAACGCAGGTACAACCGGAATCAAAAAAGGATTTAACTATCTTAAAAAAATCCTGGCATCAGCGCAAATTGTTGTGCTAAATAAAGAAGAAGCATCTATGGCAACAGGTATTCAACTTCGTTCTGACACTAAAGATGAGAAATTTTCATGCCAGCTTATTCATCCTGATTTAAAATCAATGTTTAAAAAACTTAAGGTTTCAGATTACCAGCTAATCGTAATCACAGACGGCGGGAACGGAGCTTATGCCTTTGATGGGAAAAAATATTACTATTGTCCTTGCTTTGACGGACCGATTACCTCAACTCTTGGCGCAGGTGATGCTTTTGCCTCTACCTTCTGTGCGGCTTTATATATGTTTGATAAAAATATCGAAAAATCATTAATTGCAGCATCCATAAATTCAGCAGGTGTAGTTTCGGAATTCGGAGCAACAGCAGGACTTATGACATTTAATGAAATAGTTTCAAAAATGAATCAAAACCCTCTTTTTGCATGCCAATCAGAAGAAGCATAATTTAATTTTGAACTTTTTTAACTCCTTTTCGTTTTATAAACGTAAGCTAAAAAGGAGATTGATTATGACAGATGAAATTAAAACATGCGATTGCAAAGAAAAATTTCTTAAAAAATTAGCAGATTTTGCATTTACTGCCGGAGCAGTATTTGTAGGAGCTCTGCTTGCAATTTTATTAAGTGCAAGTATTCTTAAACCTAAATGCCCGCCGCCAATGATGATGCCATATCCAGGAATCCATAGACAGCTTCCGCCGCCTGTAATGTACGGACATTTTGATAGAGGAGGATACAAACATCACAGAAAATGTCCTTGCAGACAATTTAGAAATCACCAAGGAAAACATTTTACAAAGAAATTTGACCACCAAAAACCTCAAATTCCTGCAAAATA
>Ga0073906_1000307_pt1 | contig 88850 bp, 82 predicted proteins | sample Inofromicrocosms_FD_65485 | JGI IMG/M metagenome (GOLD analysis project Ga0073906, IMG submission 65485) | Mouse cecum microbial communities from Vienna, Austria - Inoculum for glucosamine and mucus D2O microcosms | ecosystem: Host-associated > Mammals > Digestive system > Large intestine >...
CGCGTCAGGCCGTATTCCCGATAAAGCTGGCAGAGGTCCAGGAGAAACACTTCCTCCTCCGTGAGAAAAGCCGCCCGGCTGTCGATATGCTGCCGGTGGAGCTTTTTCCATCTCCCGTAAAACGCGGCCGGTTCAATATCGGTCCGCCGGTTCAGGGCGAGAATTTCTCCGGCAGCCCGGACAGAGCCGTCCCCGGTGGAAATCAGTGTCCCATAGGCGTCGAACAATATGGCTTTCAGCATGAATTGCATCCTCCCTGCAACAAAAAGAGAGGGGAAAACCCTTCGCAGATTTTCCCCTCTTTCATTCATTATGCGGGTAACAGGACTTGAACCTGCACGGTTGCCCGCCAGATCCTAAATCTGGTGCGTCTGCCATTCCGCCATACCCGCATGGTTTCTCTATTTTAGCATATGGACGGAGGGGTTGTCAATAGGGGCATTTCGACATTCTTTTGCTTTCAATTTAACGTCTCCGAGCATCCCTGTGAAAAAAGTACCCCAGATTGATCCTTACCTCTCGTCTGCCAATATCATTGTTTGTGTAACAGCATGTGTCAAAGCCAATCAGTTCAAAACCCTCGTGAAGATAGAAGCCGATGGCGTTCGTATTGCAAGATTGCGTTTCCAGAATGACAGCGCGCCGGTTTTGGTTTGCGGCAATTTCCTTTGCCTTATCCATCAGCCTTTTCCCGATTCCCTGACGGCGAAGTCCGTCGGACACCCATAGCTCTGTGACCATAAGCCTGTTTGACCATTCCTCCGGACATACCTCAATACAGGCCAGCAAATCTCCATTCTCACTGACAATACCAAAGGCTTCCGCGTTCTCCCAATGCTCCTGATATAATGAATCAGGGAAATCATATTCTTCAGGGGTATGAACGATCTCCTCTTCCGCTTGTTTCCTGGTTAAGGAAATAGTACATCCGCTGCTGTCCAGCGGTTGAATTTCCAAGTCATAGTAGCTGTCGCTTCTTGTTACTAACGGTATAACCGCACCCTTCCACTTTTCCTTCGGCAATGCTATGATTTCATTTCTGTCATTTGCCCTTTTCTTTTCCATATACAATCTCCATAAGTCCCAACTGCCTGCCCCCGCTTTGGAGGACAGGCAGCCAAAATATCCTTCTTACTCTTACTTCACAAAGGGATTCTCTGTGGGATACAGCACGCCAGCAGGCTGGTTGTAGCCAATATCTCCCACGCCCAGGTACTTGAATACCTCAAACAGCGTCTTCCCTACATGGCCAAAGGCAACCGCGCCATGGTGGGGATAGTGCTTCTCAATCAGCACATGACGGTAGAACCGCCCCATCTCCGGAATGGCAAATACGCCGATTCCGCCAAAGGAACGGGTCGCCACCGGCAGAACCTCGCCCTGGGCCACATACGCCGTCAGCTTCGCGTCGGCAGTGGACTGCAAACGGTAGAAGGTGATAGCCCCCGGTACAATGTCCCCCTCCAGGGTGCCGCGGGTGATGTCCGGCTCCTTGTCGGGCTCCAGCCCTCTGTGCATGATAAGCTGATACTTCATACTGCACGAAACCAGCTTCTTGGAGCAGGTGTTACCGCAGTGGAAGCCCATAAAGGTATCCTTGTGGGTGTAGTCGAACTTCCCGGCAATGTCGTTGTCGTACATCTCCTTGGGAACGGAGTTGTTGATGTCCAGCAGGGTGACGGCATCCTGGGTGATGCAGGTGCCTATGTACTCGCTGAGTGCACCGTAGATGTCAACCTCACAGGAGACAGGGATACCCCGTCCTGTCAGGCGGGAGTTGACATAGCAGGGAACAAAGCCGAACTGGGTCTGGAACGCGGGCCAGCATTTGTTGGCCAGTGCGACATAGGGCCGGGAGCCCTTGTGCTCCTCAATCCAATCCAGCAGGGTGATTTCATACTGGGCCAGCTTGGGCAGAATGCCGGGCATCTTGTTGCCCTCGCCCAGCTCCTTCTCCATGTCCGCCTGTACCTCGGCGATTCTGGGGTCGCCCGCATGGGCGTTGAAGGCCGCGAAAAGGTCCAACTCGGAGTTTTCCTCAATCTCCACCCCCAGCTGATGGAGCTGGAAGATAGGAGCGTTGCAGGCCAGGAAATCCTGGGGACGGGGGCCGAAGGAGATAATCTTCAGGTTCTTCAGGCCAATCACCGTGCGGGCAATGGGCAGGAAGTCCTGGAGCATATCCGCGATTTCCCCGGCGGTTCCCACGGGGTATTCGGGGATATAGGCCTTTACGCCCCGCAGGGCCAGGTTGTAGCTGGCGTTGAGCATACCGCAGTATGCGTCGCCGCGGGAGCTGGCTAGGGTGGGGATGTCCTCCTCGGCGGCGGCGGCAAACATCACAGGGCCGTCAAATTCCTTTGCCAGAAGGGTCTCGGAGGATTCGGGGCCAAAGTTGCCCAGATAAACCAGCAGGGCGTTTACGCCCTTTTCCCGGATATCCGCCAGAGCCTTGCGCATATGCAGCTCGTTTTCCACGGTTACGGGGCATTCATAAATTTCAATTCCCTTTGTCTTGCAGGCGTCCACAAGGGCGTGGCGGCGGTTGGCGGACAGCTCCATGGGGAAGCAGTCGCGGCTGACAGACACAACGCCCAGATTGACGGTGGGTATATTGTTCATTGTCCATTCCTCCAGTTTTTACTGTAATTGGGGCCTATTACCCTTATACTTATAATACTATACTATGCCGCTAAAAGTCTATATCAAATTGAAATATTTTTTAGAAAAAAATCACACAGGCAGAAAGAGAGACCCCCGCTATTGCAGAAGTCTCTCTAAATGGTTGCCCGAAAAGGATTCGAACCCTTACAAACAGAGTCAGAGTCTGTCGTGCTACCCTTACACAATCGGGCAATATAGAACTGTTTTTCAGAACGTTTATTATTATACCCTATCCTGGAAAAAAGTCAACTGTTTTTTCAAAAAAAATTCAAAAAATTTTTCGACATCTTTCGCCAGGAGAAAAGACAGCCTGCGAAGAATTCCGCAGACTGTCCCTGAACAAACGGTTTTAATCCGCTATGGCCTCAAGCCAGCTTCAGCATCTCCATGACGATTTTGGCGGAGTGCTCCGCCGCCTTTGGCGCGAACTCGTCAAAGCTCATCCCCGCGTTGTCGTCCGCCCCATCGGACATACTGCGGATGACCACAAACGGAATCTTGTTTGCCGCCGCCACATGGCCGACTGCCGCGCCTTCCATCTCCACGCACATGGGATGGAACTGTCCCACAATGCGCTGCTTTTCGGCGTTTTCGGAGACAAATCTGTCCCCGGAAACAATCCTTCCCCCAAAGCATCGAAAATCCGTTCCGGCAATCTTTTCACAGGCCTGTTCCGCCAGCCGTACCATGTCCTTGTCCGCAGCATATTCGGACACAAAGGGAGGATTCCTTTCAAAAATGTCCAGGTCCGCATCGTGGTAGCACAGCTTTTCCGATACCACCACGTCGAAGATGCGCAGCCTCTCGTCCAGGGCCCCGGCCACGCCCACATTCACCAGCCGGTCAACCTTGAACACCGCCGCCAGCGTCTGGGCGCAGATGGCGGCGTTCACCTTGCCGATGCTGCAGCAGACCACAATGACCTTTTGACCGCACAGCGTTCCGATGTAGTAGGTCAGCCCGGAGATTTCCTCTGTCCTTTCAACCTCCATACTGTCCCGCAGCAGGGCGACCTCAGAATCCATCGCCCCAATGATACCCCATGTCATAGTTACAAACCTCCTGAAAAATTTATTTGTCGCTATTCCCTGTCCTCTCCAACGGTGTCCCCGTTGATAAAGTCGCAGCCGGATTCTATCAGCATCTCCAGGTATTCGTCGAAGCTGTCCGCAATCACCCTCAGCTCGTCGGGGTCGTGGACATACATCACCACCTGCCCCTTTACCCCTTTCTCCGATGGGGAGAAATCGATAAAGAGCTGAGAGGTTCCCCCGTTGTTCATACAATCGGAAAAATGGAGCCAGCACATTTTGGAGGAATCGTCAATAATTCTGCCGTCAATCTCCACCATGTCCCCATACTTCCGGTCAATGTATTCCGCCAGCCAGCTGAAATCCTCCCGGTCCGCCATCTGCTTTGCCGAAAGCAGATAATAGGGATACTCTTCCAGGTCGGAGCCCAGCAAGTAAAAAGCTACCTTCTTTCCGGCGTATTCCCGCCAATAGGTCCCGTCCGCAAATTCCAAAAGCTGTATCAGGCTTTCCGGAATGTCAGGGTATAATTTCCGCAGGGCCTCCAGGTCTTCCTCGCTGGCCCCGTGGACCACCCCTTCAAAATCCTCCCATTCCTGCCCGGCGCCCTGTTCATGGTAGGCGTCTTCCAGACAGGTTAAGTATCTTTGTACCGTTTCGTTCATTTCAGTTGATACCACTCCTTTTACCTTACCGGCGGGTTGGTTTGTTTCACGCCGTCGTCCCCTTCGGGGGCCCGGACGGCTGGATTTTGCGCATCTTTGGTTTGTCCGCTCTGCGGAGCGGACGAAGAGGAAGAATCCCGCCTTGTGGGGTCGCGTTACTTAGGTTAGTTAAGTGGTTAGAAATACCCTTTACGAAAAAAGCAACAGGCGGGATTCGATTTGTTGTATTGACAGAGAGGGTCGGTTTTACGTTTTTAGGGTTACAGGGAGCTGCTCTTTTGTTCGTGCAGGGAGTTTCGCCCTCTGCGGAGGGCGACCAGAGACTCTGTCTCTGGACTCTGCCGCCTTTGAAAAGGCGGGCGAAACTTTTGAATCGTGGGTTGAGATTCCACAACTGGGTTAGCGCTCGGTGCCAGGGGTTTTTATGACAGCGTCATCTGCTCTCCGAAATCCTCCTGCTTTACAAAGCTGCCCATCGACGGTATATTCTTTGGCCGGTACTTCTGGGGATTTTCAAACATCCCCTCCTCCAGCGGAACCGCCCTTTCCAGCCTGGCGTTCTTCTTCAACTGTATCACCTGGAGCCCCTGGCTGTCCCTGGTGCTCTTGGTTGTCACCAGCGACGAGTGGACCACCATCACCCGCCCCGCCGAGTAAAACACCATGTCCCGGTCATCCGTCAGGTAAACCGCCGATACCAGCGGCGACTTATCGCTGTATGCCCCTGTCAGCTTCTTCCGCCGGGTCTTGGTCATGTAGGCGGACATGTCGATTTTGGCGGCTTTTCCGTTTTGGAAAGCAAAGAACATAAATCCATTATACTCCTTCGTCACCGCCATGTAAACAGGAACCTCGCCCTCATCCATCCCCAGCCGGGCGGCAAGGTAATCCCCCATGACGCTGGCCTTGGTGTCGTCAAATTCGCAGGCGCGGCACTTGTACACCTGGAACATATTGGTGAAGAACAGCAGCTCCGCGGCATTGGAGCTCTCCACGTCCTGGAGGATTTCGTCCCCCTCCTTCAGCTTGTGCTCCCCGCTCAGCCGCAGGGAAAGGGGGGTGATCTTCTTAAAATAGCCCTCCTTGGTGAAGAACAGCCGCACCGGGTAATCGGGTACCTCCTCCTCCGGTTCCTCCTCCTGCTGCTGGTCAGCGTAGAGGATAAGGGTTTTCCGGGGCTTCCCGTACTTTTTGGCAACATCCCGCAGCTCCTTGGCGATGATCTCTCGTATCTTTTTGGGGTCGCCTAGAATTTCCTGGAGCTTGGCAATCTGTCCCTCCAGCTCGGATATTTCGGCGGTGCGCTTTAAAATATACTCCCGGTTCAGGTGGCGCAGGCGTATCTCCGCCACATACTCCGCCTGCACCTCGTCGATGCCGAAACCGATCATCAGGTTGGGGACAACGTCCTCCTCCTGTTCCGTCTCCCGCACAATGCGGACCGCCTTGTCAATATCCAGCAGTATCTTCTCCAGGCCCTTGAGGAGGTGGAGCTTTTCGCTCATCCTGTTCAGGTCAAAGTAGACCCGGCGGCGGACCGATTCCTGGCGGAAGGCAATCCACTCGTTCAAAAGCTCATAGACTCCCAGGACCTTGGGCGTTCCGCCGATGAGGACATTGAAGTTGCAGGAAAAGGCGTCCTCCAGGGGGGTGAGGCGGCAGAGCTTCTGCATCAGCTTGTCCGGGTCGGCGCCCCGCTTCAGGTCGATGGTCAGCTTCAGGCCGGAAAGGTCCGTCTCGTCCCGCATATCGGAGATTTCCCGTATCCTTCCCCCCTTTACCAGCTCCACCACCTTGTCCATAATGGCCTCGACGGTTGTGGTGGGGGGGATTTCAATAATCTCGACACAGTTATTGACCTTGTCGAACTGGTAACGGCAGCGGACGCGGAAGCTTCCCCGCCCGGTTCGGTACACCTTATCGATCTCTCCGCGGTTGTACAGCAGATACCCCCCTCCGGGGAAATCCGGCGCTTTCAGGATATCCTCCAGCTCCGCCTGGGGGTTTTTCAGCAGGGCGATGGTGGCCTCGCACAGCTCGGCCAGGTTAAAGGAACAGAAGGAGCTTGCCATACCCACCGCGATTCCCACATTGGAATTGGTCAGGATAGTGGGAAAGGTCACCGGCAGCAGAGAGGGCTCCTTCATGGTGCTGTCGTAGTTATCCACAAAGTCCACGGTATCCTTGTCGATATCCCGGAACAGCTCCACGCTGACGGCGTCCAGCTTTACCTCGGTGTAACGGGAGGCGGCATAGGCCATATCCCTGGAGTACGCCTTGCCGAAGTTCCCCTTGGAGTCCACATAGGGGTGAAGCAGCGCCTCATATCCCCTGGAAAGGCGGACCATCGTCTCATAGATGGCGCCGTCCCCGTGGGGGTTCAGCTTCATGGTCTGGCCCACCACGTTGGCGGACTTGGTTCGCCCGCCGTTTAACAGTCCCATCTTGTACATGGTGTACAGCAGTTTGCGGTGGGAGGGCTTAAAGCCGTCGATTTCCGGAATGGCGCGGGAAAGGATGATGCTCATGGCATAGGGCATAAAGTTCTTTTCCAATGTATCAATGATCGGCTGCTCCACCACCACACCCGCGTTTTCAAACAGGGCTTCCTGTTGGACGCGGTGGGCGGCTGCCGGTTCTTTTTTCCGTTTCTGAGGCATCTTTTCCTTCCTTTCTTTTCTTATGAAATATCGGCCAGGTCCAGATATTCATGGCCCTTTTCCACAATAAAATTCCTGCGGTTCTCCAGGTCGCTGCCCCAGAACAGCTCAAACATGGCGGCAGTGGCTTCGGCCTCAGCGGGGGTCACCTTAATCAGGCGGCGGGTTTCGGGGTTCATGGTGGTCAGCCACATCATGTCAGGCTCGTTTTCGCCCAGCCCCTTGGAGCGCTGAACGGTGTACTTTTTCTTCTCCAGCTTTTTCAGCGTCTTGTTCTTTTCATCGTCGGTGTAGGCGAAATAGGTCTTGTCCCCGCAGGTAATCTCGTACAGCGGCGACTCCGCGATATACACATACCCCTCGTCGATGAGGGTGGGAGTCAGCCGGTAGAGCATGGTCAGGATCAGGGTCCGGATGTGGTAGCCGTCCACATCCGCATCGGTGCAGATGACAATCTTGTTCCACCGCAGGGCGGACAGGTCAAAGGAGGAGAGCTCCTTGCTGGCCTTGGACTTGACCTCTACGCCGCATCCCAGCACCTTGATGATATCGGTGATGATTTCATTTTTAAATATCTTGTCGTACCCCGCCTTGAGGCAGTTGAGTATCTTACCACGCACCGGGATGATGGCCTGAAATTCCGCGTCCCGCCCCAGCTTGACCGAGCCCAACGCGGAGTCACCCTCCACGATGTATATCTCCCGTTTGGCGATGTCCTTGGACCGGCAGTCCACAAACTTTTGGACCCGGTTGGAAAGGTCCAGAGAACCGGCCAGCTTTTTCTTCAGGTTCTGCCTGGTCTTCTCGGCGTTCTCCCGGCTCCGCTTGTTGATGAGCACCTGCTCCGCTATCTTCTGGGCGTCGTCGGGGTTTTCCAGGAAGTACACCTCCAGCTGGTGGCGGAGAAACTCGTTCATGGCCTCATAGATAAACCGGTTGGTGATGGACTTCTTGGTCTGGTTTTCGTAGGAGGTCTGGGTGGAGAAGGAGGAGGACACCAGTACCAGGCATTCGTCCACGTCGGCAAAGGTGATCTTGCTTTCCCCCTTCAGATACTTGTTTCCCTGCTTCAGGTAGCTGTCAATCTGGGCGACAAAGGCGGTTTTGACGGCCTTTTCCGGGGTGCCGCCGTACTCCAGGTGGGAGGAGTTGTGGTAATACTCCTGGAGCTTTACCTTATTGGAAAAGCAGCAGGCCACATTCAGCACCGCTTTATACTCCGGCTTGTCCTCCCGGTCCCGGCCGGAGCGCTCGCACTGCCAGTACTGGACCGGGGTGAGGGAATCGGGGGTTTCGGTGTTTTCCCTCACCAGCTCTCGCACATAGTCCACGATTCCGTTTTGGTAGAGATATTCGGTCTCCTCAAAGCCCTTTTCCGTCTCTATCCGCAGCACCAGGGTGACACCCGCGTTGACCACCGCCTGGCGCTTCATCACATTTTCAAAGTATTCCCTGGGGATGTCAATTTCGGTAAACACGTCCAGGTCCGGCCTCCAGCGGATACGGCTGCCGGTGGTCTTATATTGAAAGGGCTCCTTGTGCAGCCCGCCCACGTTTTCGCCCTTTTGGAAGGAGAGGGTAAACCGCTGGCCGTCCCGGAAAATCTCCACCTCCATAAACTCGGAGGCATACTGGGTGGCGCAGAGGCCCAAACCGTTGAGGCCCAGGGCGAATTCATAGTTTCCGCTGTTGTCGTCATACTTGCCCCCCGCGTACATCTCGCAGAAGATAAGCTCCCAGTTATACCGCTGTTCCCTGGGGTTATAGTCCACCGGAATGCCGCAGCCGTAATCCACCACCTCATAGGTACAGTCCTTATACTTGGTCAGGATGATCTTGCTGCCCCTGCCCACGCGGGCCTCATCTATGGAGTTGCTGAGGATTTCAAATACGGAATGCTGGCACCCCTCCAGCCCGTCCGACCCAAAAATCACGCCCGGACGTTTTCTGACACGGTCCGCTCCCTTCAGCGATGAAATGCTGTCATTCCCATATCCCCGGCTCTTCTTTTCCGCCATAAAGCTCCTCCCTTTCGCCAAAAAGAATCATATGTTCTTTTTCTGTTACAATCACTCTTTTTATTAAACTGTAAAAAGCTGTTCTTGTCAAGCCCTTTCGCCGTAAGATTTTCGCAAACCAGTGGTATAATTGACAAATCAAGGAAGAAAAGCTATAATGACTTTAGTATTTTTTCTTGAAAACCAATCATCCATCTTTATGAAAGGCGGGGAAAATCATGGATCAGGCGGCAATGTACAAATTAAGCTACGGACTTTTCGTGCTCACCTCCTCTTTTGGAGGAAAGGAGAGCGGCTGTATCATCAATACAGCCGGACAGGTGACGGTCGAACCCAACCGCATCAGCATAGCGGTCAGCAAGAGCAATTTTACCCACGATCTGGTAAGGGACAGCGGGAAATTCAATTTGTCCGTCCTAAGCCAGGACGCTGATTTTGAGATTTTCCGGCACTTCGGCTTCCAGTCCGGCCGCACGGTGGATAAGTTCGCGGATTACGCCCATTGCCAGCGCAGCCCCAGCGGCCTCTACTACATCACCAAGGGGACCAACGCCTATATCAGCGCAAAGGTAGAGCAGTCCATTGACCTGGGAACCCATACCCTGTTTATCGCCGCTGTGGAGGACATGCAGGTATTGGCGGAAACCCCATCCGCAACCTATGAATACTATCACGCCTCCATCAAGCCCCAGCCGGAGCAGCAGAAAACCGGCGGGAAGACCGCGTGGCGGTGCGTTATCTGCGGATACATCTATGAGGGAGAAGAGCTCCCGGCAGACTTCATCTGCCCGTGGTGTAAGCACCCGGCTTCGGATTTTGAAAAGACCACCATCTGACACAAACGGCGCTCCCTGAAAAATTCGGCGAAAGGATATGATATCCTTTCGCCGAATTTTTCAGGGAGCTGTCTTTCAGGTCCTATTTTTTCTTCTCCGTCAAATACAGCCCCAAAGAATACGCCGCCGGAATCAAAATTGTAGCCGCCAGCACCACCGCCATCAACCAGTGCTGCTGCAAAAACATGTTGAGGATGGAAACCAATCCACCTATCACAAACACCCATCCCGACAGCCGGTGGGTCTTGTTCCAGTTCTCCTCGCTGGCAAGGGTCCAGGGGAGCTTGATGCCTACAGTGTAGTTCTGTCCGCTCTTGGGCAGATAGTTCCCCAGTATCAGCAGCAGTACCCCCACAAACAGATGTCCCCCGCGGTCTATGGAAATGATCCCCGGCCATTCCAGGGCGTTGGAATAAATGCCGTACCCGCAGAAAAGGGACGCAGCCGGGACAATCCACAGGATGCAGCAGTAGGCCCTGTCGCTGATGTTCTTCCCCTTGGGGTCAATGGCGGTGATAAAGGCGCAGAGCAGATGGCAGCCAATCAAAATCGCAGGCAGGCCGAACACCGTAAACCCCTTGCCGCTCCAGCCGTTGGGCGTCCCGTCAAACCCAAAATGGGTCGCAATCCGGTCAGGCAGCTGGTTCCACAGCAGCAGCCCCGCGAAAAGCGGAAGCAGCGTCAGCAGGCTTGTGACAATAACCAATGTCTTATGCTTCTTCATGCGTTTTTTCCTCCCCCATTAAATCCGACATCCACAGCATGATTTCCTCCAGTACGCTTGCCCGCAGCTGGTAATAGATAAAGTTTTTTTCCCGCTCCTCCGCCACCAGCTCCGCCTTTTTTAACATGTTCAGGTGATAGGACATTGTTGCGCCGGTCAGCTGGAAATGCGCCCCGATCTCCCCGGCGGACAGTCTTCCACCCTTCAGCAGCATGAGAATTTCCCGCCGTACAGGGTCCGACAGTGCCTTGAACGTCTCCCCGAAGCCCATGGGGCCGTCCCCCTTTCTATCCCTTTGCTGCAAGTATTTTGAAAATATTCTAAATAGATGATAACACGTTTTTGCATCCCTGTCAACCGTCTGCACAGATAAAATAAGCCTGCGCTTTGCCGGCGTTTCCGCCGGCAAAGCGCAGGCTGCTTTCTCTGGAAGCTTTCTATTCCTTGAGCATAGGCGGAATCTGGGAAATCATGTTGTCCACATCCTCAAACATGGCGCTCTTGGTGGTGCCTAGAGCACTGGCCCGGTTGATGTGCTTTACAACCTCCTGATACTGGTCCCGAATCTTATCAAAAAAGCTGTAAACGGTGTTCAGGGCGGACTTGGAGTTGTCCACCACCTTGGAAATCTCGTTCTGAACAGCGGAGGCGCCCTCTGCCGCCTCTATAATCTGGTCAAACTTTTCGGAGGTGGTCTGAACGTCGGAAACGCTCTGGGCCAACGCCTGCTGGGAGGTCTGTATCTTCTCGCTGAGCAGTCCGGTCCTCTCCTCTACTGCCTGGACGTCGGAATCCACCTCGGAGATGAGGGCCTTGATCTGGTCGGCCAACTTTTTGACCTCAATGGCCACCACGGAAAAGCCCTTACCCTGTTCCCCGGCCCTTGCGGCCTCAATAGAGGCGTTTATCGCCAGGATGTTGGTCTGGTCGGCAATGGAGGTGATTTTGCTCATGCAGTTTTTAATCTTGTTGAAATCCTCCTGGAGCTCGGAAAAGGTGAGACCCATCTCGTTGAAATGGCTTTCCACCTGTCGGGAAACCCCCTGAAGCTCTCCAACCTTCGACTGGGCCTGGAGGACCGACTCTGATATCTGAGTCTTTACTGTGCTGAAGGCATCGGACACCTGATTGATGCTGGAAAACTGTTCGCCAAAATCCTCCAGCTTGGTCTGGAAGACGACAGCCTCCCCCAGAACCCCGTCAAAGGTCTTCCCGACCATACCCAGTTCAAGGAGGGAATCCACCTCTTTTTGAACAAGCTCCTTTTGATATTCCTTCAGACTGTTTGCCACATGCAGGATGGGATACAGATCCTTTTCCTGGGATGCGGCCTGCTTTGCCTTTTTCCTCTGAAACAGCATCCTAACCCCTCCTTCTATTCAAATACCACACAGGACATAGACTGGTTCACAAACTGGTTATTAAAGTGCTCTCCATATCCCACAAGTCCGGCGTGTCCGTTCAAAGCGCCCATTTCTTTTAAATAATCCCGCATATAGTTGTTTTGGGTAAACAGCTTATAGCGGAACAGACAGTTTACCGAGAACACCGCTGAAATTTTGGGAAAGTCCGCCTGAATGGCGCTGAGGGTATCCTTTACAATGGCGCGGTAATCACCCAGCTCCAGCAGATTGAGCACATCGGAGTCGTTTACCTGGCGGTAACAGGCCAGCGCGTTTCCGTTGACCTCCTTGATGGAGATGATGCAGGTGTCGTTCCCGTTGACCTTTCCGAAGGGATTTTTAAAGGTCTGGGTGAGTATCTCCTGCTCGGAGACATTGAGAATCTTCTGGTATACATCCCTTGCGGGCTGTCCGTTCAGGGCGCCAATGACATAGCGGGCTCTGTCGGTTCGGGAAGCGATAAACCGGTAAGACCCCATCTGGTGGTAGATATTTTCCTTATACGCCTTTACCCTGCCCTGGTTGTTTTTGACCAGCGCGTAGACCACGGCATCCTCGTATATTCTGCCGTTGGCGGATACCCTGCCGCCGTCCCCGGTTCCCCCCACCAGCGACATGCGGAGGGGCTTCAGAACCGTGTAGATGGTGGTCAAAGCGCAGGCGTCGTTTCCGGAGCAGAAGTCAATGCAGATGGTGTTCTGCCCGCTGGCGGAGACCTTTTTCACATCCTGCTGAAGACGCTGGATATATTTTACCGGCATGACGGATACCTGTTCCAGGACATTGGCCGCGGCGGTCACGCCGCTGTAGGCGACAACCCCCACGCCGCTTTCTATTACCTGGGTGCTGTAGCTCATTCCAATACAGCCGATGCTGGGCACCTGGGGGAAAAGCCTTTCCAATTCCTGGACATGCTGCTCAAACTGTCTGGGGTTGGACATCAGCATAATCAACTGCGGGTCCCTGAGACCCTGGGTGGCCTCCTGAAGGCTGCCACGCTGGCTGGAACCAAAAAACTGCTTCATAGAGGATGACTCTCCTTTGTTGTGTTATGTCGTTGCAATTGGATATTTTGATTATACATGAATCCGCTTTTGTCCGTCAAGCGGTGATGTAAAAAAATTGCCTTCGTTCTCCGCCGGTATCGGTACAGCAGAAAACGAAGGCCTCCAATTTGGTCTTATCTTACCAGCAGAACCGCCAGGTCATTGACGTTGGTCCCGGTAGCGCCGGTTATGATGAGCCCGTCCACCTTCTCCAGCGCGTGGTAGGAGTCGTTATCCGCCAGCACCGCGTCAATGCTGATGCCCTGCTGCCGCAGACGCTCCGCTGTGGTGGAATCCACATAGCCGCCCGCCGCGTCGGTGGGGCCGTCGGTGCCGTCCGAGCCCACCGAGAACAGCGCCGTCCCCTCCCGGCCATCCAGCACCTTGGCCGCCGCCAGGGCAAGCTCCTGATTGCGCCCGCCAAGGCCCTTTCCGGTCAGCTTGACCACTGTCTCTCCCCCGGCAATAAAGGCCAACGGCCTGTCGGAAATCCCTTTGGCCGAAGCCAGCCCGGCCAGCAGCTCTCCCGCCTCCCTGGCAATACAGGTCAGCCGGTCGGTGAGCACCAGGGGCTGATATCCCAAAGCCCGGCAGGTCTCCTCCGCCGAGGCGCAGAGCTGGCGGACGCTGCCGGTAATCTGGGTCGTTACGTTGTCCAGCTCCTTGGGGGTCTCCTGCCTCAGCAGCTCCCATACATTGGCGTCCAGCTTCAGGCTGTATTTCTCCGCAATGCCCACCGCCTCCTCACAGGTGCTGCTGTCCGGGTAGGCGGGGCCGGAGGCGATCATATCCAGCGGGTCTCCCACAATGTCGGAGAGGACAACGGAGAACACCTGAGCAGGCGCGCACAGCTGGGCAAACCGCCCGCCCTTGACCGCCGAAAGCCGCTTGCGGATGGTGTTGATTTCAATGATATCCGCGCCGCATTTTAAAAGCTGGGAGGTGATGTCCTGGAGCTGGGAGGGGGTGCAGAGGGGTTGCTCAAAGAGGGCGGAGCCGCCGCCGGACAGGAGGAACAGCACATGGTCCCCCTTCCCCAGGTCCTTTACCGCCGCCGTTGCCGCCGCCGTTGCCTTAAAGGAATTTTCGTCGGGGACAGGGTGTCCCGCCTCATAGACCTCCAGGCCGGGGATAGGACCCTTGGCGTGGTCGTATTTTGTGACCACAATGCCGCCGCTGAGCTTATCTCCCAAAATTCCGGCGGCAACCTTTGCCATCTGCCACGCGGCCTTTCCCGCCGCCACCAGCACCAGCTTCCCGCCGGTGAAGTCAGCGTTCTCCAGCGCCCGCGCGACGGCGGCGTCAGGGAGCGCCGATTGAATGGCCTTCTGCCAGATCGTTTTTGCGTCGTTATATAACTGCAAACGAAAGACCTCCTTTTTTCTTGGTAATAGGGGAAAAGCGGGGCAGGACCTCCAAACCTTTCAGGAGGGCCCGCTCCGCCCACAAACTATCTTGTATCAAATCTGCGTGAATATGTTCCGCCGCGGTGAATCAGTGAACGATGAGATAGGTGATGAACACGCCTATCATGGAGGCAATGCCGATAATCAGTGTGCCGAGGGTCTGGGTTTTATAGCCCTGTTCCGGGGTCATTTCGCCAAAGTTGGTGACAACCCAGAAGTAGGAGTCGTTGGCGTGGGAAACGGTCATAGCGCCTGCGCCGATGGCGATAACGGTCAGCACCGCCAGAATGGGGGTAGTCAGACCCATTACGCCCATGAGAGGGGCCATGATGCCCGCTGTGGTAGTAATGGCCACGGTAGAGGAGCCCTGGGCGGATTTGAGGATTGCCGCCAGAATGAAGGGGAAGAAGATGCCGATGGCGGAGAGAGCTCCCGCGTGCTCGGTGATGTAGTTGACCATATCGGAAGAGGAGATGACCTTGCCCAGAACGCCGCCCGCCGCTGTGACAAACAGGATCGGGCCCACGGTTTTCAGGGTGTCGTTGGTCAGCTCGTAGAACTTGTTCATCATCTTCTGCTGTGCCAGAAGGATAACGCCCAGGATAACGCCCACGGTCAGGGCGATGATGGGGGTGCCCAGGAAGGAGATGATGGAGACGGACGCGCCGGCCATACTGACGGCGGAGGCAATGGCCATGAGGATAATCGGGACAACGATGGGGGCGAAAGCCATAAAGCCGTTGGGAAGCTTGCCAAAGCTCTTTACCAGCTCCTCGTAGCTCTTGACGGTGTCGTCATTGCTGTCCGCCTCGTCGGCCGCCTTGACCTTTTTGCCGATGTACTTGGCAAAGAAAAAGCCGGCTATCAGGGGAGGAATAGAAAGCAGGGTGCCAATACCCATCAAAAGGAGGAGATGTTCGCCGATGCCCAAGGTGTTGGCCGCCGCAATGGGGCCGGGGGTCGGCGGGATAAAGCAGTGGGCGATGTAAAGGCCCATGGAAAGGGCCACGGTGCAGGCCACGGAGGATTTCCCGGTGCGCTTGACCAGGGACTTTCGAATGGGGTTGAGTACAACAAAGCCGCTGTCGCAGAAGACAGGGATGGATACAATCCAGCCCATGATAAGCATGGCGAGCTCAGGGTTTTTCTTGCCAACCAGTTTGACCACGCAGTCGGACATCTTAAGGGCCGCGCCGGTTACTTCCAGCAGGATACCCACCAGGGCGCCCAGGATGATTACGATGCCGATGCTGGTGAAGGTGCCGGAAAAGCCCGCGCCGATAACGCCGGGGATGTCAGCCAAGGCAATGTCGGACACCAGGGCCAGCAGAAGGGAAACGCCCATAATGGAAAGAAACGGGTGGATTTTCAGCTTGGAAATCGCCAGGATCATCAGCACAACTGCCACAACGAACGCAATGATCAACGGAACGCCTGTCATATGGATACCTCCTCAAATTTATTTGCAGAACAATCTGCAAATTGCACTAAATACATTATGCATTGTGCAAACTTATTATATACTATTACTAATACGTTGTATATATCCCAAAGAACAATAATATGATATAATTTTTGTTTCGCAGGACAAATAAAGGGGGGGATTTTACCTAATTACAACTCATTTTTTCGACGGAAGGCCTTGTAATTCTTTATAAAAAACACTGACCATCTGGAAGAGTCCCGCACAGCGGATGCTGCGGGGGTCGTAGCCGGTGTGTTCGGCAATGCGCCTGAGCCGGTACTGCAGGGTATTCCTGTGAATAAAAAGCTTCTGGGAGGCCATGGCAAGGGAACCCTCACAGCCGTAAAACACATCCAGAAGGCGTACCGCCTCCGCCAGCTCCTCCCCGGAAATGGACCCCATGATTCTGGAGATATATCCCCGCTTAGCGGACGCGCTCAGTTCGCCGGTGAACAGCTCGACGCTCAGGCTGTCGTAGGTGCGCACCGGCTCCTCCGGTCCGGCGGCGCAGGCGTTCAGGGCGCTTAGGGCCTTCCGGTAGCTTTGTCCGATGGCGCGGTAGTCAGAGGGTTGGTCAATGCCGATGACGGCCTTGAGACCAAAGCGGTTCAAAAGCTGTCCAGCCAGTTCCCAAGCGGCGGCCCTCATCTTTTCGTCAGACCGGCCAGAGACCATGCAGACCAGATTTCCGCCATACTTCAGGGAAAGGCTGCTGTGGTCCAGCTTGGTGAGAAACTGCCTGATATACTCCTCTGCCTGTTCGGTGCGCTGGTCCCTGTCATCCTGGCCGGTGCGCACCACAAAGACCCGCCGGGGCAGAGTAATGTCGATGTGGAGGGTGAGGCCCTCGCTGATAAAAACCTCGTCAATTTCCTGGGGCTGCGCCTCCAGCCACTCGGTCAGGAAGCGGTTGCGGACAGCCTCCCCCAGGCGGCGCTGAGTGGAGCGGTAAGCGGCATCCAACAGCAGCTCGGTGATACGCTTGATGGCGCAGGCGCTATCCTTTACATGATTATACTCGCCGGTGATGCCCAGTATACCCACAATCTTATTCTGGAACACCAGGGGATAGTTTACCCCCTGGAGCGCGCCAGAGTATTCCCCATCAAAATGGACGATCAGCTCCTCAAGTTGCTGGTCCATCAGGTATTTTGCCCCTGCGTGCATACAGCCGATCCGTTTGGGATCGCTGGAGGCAATAATGACCCCGTTGGTGTCTATCAGGTTGATTCTGGATGGGATGACAGCGTCCAGGTCGCTGATAATCTGCTCCGCCACCGTTTTGGAAAGAGGCATGAAAATTCCCCCATAACATGATGGATACTAAATAAATTCCGTTTGAATTCTTAAAGACAATTATATCGCATCTTCCCCTTAAAATCAACATATCATGATACTCAATACACGATTTTTGGGTATAACCATATAAATTTGATTGAAAGACATATTAGTGAAAAAAGCGGTGATTCACTATATTCATAGGAATTAGTATAAGCAACAAAAAGGAGCTATAAAAAAGGGACCCCAAAAAGCAATAGCAGCGATCTCAAAAAGGAGAGCGTTGCCTTTGTTTTTATCCCTAAAATTGTCCTCTCGTACATATTAACGCCTTTACAATATCTGCTATTTTAAGACGGCCCCTAGCTGTCTTTATCCGCGGCTTTTCACAAGCAACGTAACGAATTCATAGATGTTTTCTGTCAGCAAAGCAAGGAGCAGGAAAAAGAAGCTGCCGCCCACTCCATGGAGGCCCCAGATCATCAGAACAGCGGAAACCGCTGTATACGCCCCGTAAAGCAGCAGATTCTGCGGGGTGCGGCTGCGATCCGTCAAATGGGGGCGGGTGATAAGGATCAGCGTGCATATCACAGTGACCAAAATGCTCGTTCTCACGACAAGGGACGCGTTGAAGGTCTTTTCGGCAGACTGGGCTACCATTGGCGGTATCCACGCGGCCACAAGGTAGACAATGTACAGGCCGAGGCTTACAAGCTTTTTCATCGGATGCCCTCCTTGAAACGTCTACAGAATCTGACAATCCCCGAACAGAGAGATGCACTGGATGGTAATCAGCGGCATAGCGCTGCTGTTTACTAGGCGGCGTCTATCCTTGCAGTCCCCGAACAGGTTCAGGTGATATACCCTGATGTTGGACACATAGGGCACCTCCACCCTGGAGCTGCCGAACAGAGAGACAAGGGAAATTTCAATGGGCCTGCTGTAGTCCGCGTCCCGCAGGGTCAGCTTGGCATCCCCAAAAACGGATATAACCCTTCCCCCGATCAAATTCTGATGGCTGCTGGAGGCCTTGCGGTTGTTGAAAAAGGCGATAATCTCCGGGAAGGAACCGGCCGCCGTCAGCTTGCCCTCCCGCTTCCACACATTGGCCGTTCCCGACTGCTTCTGAGTTGTAACAGAGGCATGGGGCTGAGCGGTCTGAGGAGCCTTGGGGGGCTGGGGCACATTGGCCCCCTGGGAAATCCGGCGGTCCTTGGGGTTGCGGTAGGTTTTGCTGGGGTCCCATCCCTTTTGGGGCTTGGCCCATGGGGAGGGCTCCCGCGCCGTTCCGCCGGTCTGGGCGGGGCGGCTGTATTTGTTTTCCGTCTGCTTTGCTGCGGCTTCCCCCTCCTTAAAGGAGCGGTTCCAGGGCTGTGAAGCCTGTGGCTGAGGGGATGAAGGGGCCTGAGGCGGCGAGGCCGGAGATTTGGGGGGCTGGACGGGAGCGCCGGCCGGCTTGGGCTGACTGGAAGAGACGTTTTCCGGGGCGAAGACCTTGGATTTGTCCTCCAGCTCCTTTTTCTTTTTGTTTTCCAGCCTGGGGGCATTTCTTTGACGGTTGGCAATCTTGGCGGTAATCTCCACCGCCGCGCCGCTTGCCACAGTGGCGAACAGGGTGGGAACGGCGGCATCCAGCACACCCATTCCAAGCATGCCACGGGTGTTGGCAAACAGCAGCAGACCGGCGGACAGCAGAGCCAGGGCCGGGCGGGAGTACCCGTCCAGGGCGAACATAGTCAGGGAGGGCAGAATCAGCAGAAGAGTCCACCATCCATTGGCATACAGGGAGCCAAGGAGGGGAATTGACCACCAGCCCAGAAGGTTGACCCCCACAAATCCCCCAGCCAGCAGGATGCAGGCCAGGATACACAGCGTTATCAGCAGCTTACGGCGATTAAACATTGTCTTTGATTGCCTCCTTTCAAGGCAAAAAGCTTTTGCGGGAAATGTCAAGGAATCATTTCATAGGTAAGGCTCCCCAGGATGGAGATGCCCTCCACAATCTGTTGATCCGTAGGAGTGGAAAAGTTCAGGCGGAAGGAGCTGCACGGCTGGCTTTCGTCCGCCAGGAAGGCATTGCCAGGGACCACTGCCACATGGCGGCGCACTGCCTCCTGGCAGAAGGCCAGCATGTCAACCCCCTGAGGCAGGGTGGCCAGGATGAACAGCCCGCCCTGGGGATGGGTGATCTTCACCGAGGGATGGAATTTCTTTTCAATCTCTCCAATCATCAGACCGCACTTTTTCTTATAGATTTGCTGGATTTCGGCGATGTGCCCGTCGATGTCATATTGGTCGAGAAACCGCTGGCAGATCATCTGGGAGAGGATGGCGGTATGTACGTCGGAGCACTGCTTGGCCACGGTGATTTTGGAGATCAGCTCCTTGTGGGCGCAGACATAACCCACCCGCAGTCCCGGAGCGAGGATTTTGGAAAAGCTGCCGCAGTAGATGACCCGGCCCTCAGTATCCATGGACTTGATGGCGGGGATGTGCTCCCCCTCAAACCGAAGGTCCCCATAGGGATTGTCCTCCAGGATGATGAAGTTGTGTTTTTTGGCGATTTCCAGCGCGGCCCTCCGCTTCTCCAGGCTCATGGTGGTGCCGGATGGATTCTGGAAGTTGGGAATCAGGTACAGCAGCTTGGTCCGGGGGTTCTCCCCGGCAATCCGCTCCAGCGCCTCCAGATTCAGGCCGTCCTCCTCCATGGGCACGCCCTCCAGCCTGACATTGTAGGAGCGGAAGGCGTTGAGGGAACCGATAAAGCTGGGGTTTTCACAGAGAAGGGTGTCGCCCTCGTTGAGCAGCACCTTGGCGGAAAGCTCAATCCCCTGCTGGGCCCCGGAGACGACGATCAGGTCATCATAGGGCTGGCCGACGGCATACCGCCGGGAAAGCCACTGCTTCAGCGTTTCCCGGAGCCGGGGGTATCCCTCGCTCACCGAATATTGCAGGGCGGAGACGGGTTCTTTGGAGAGGATATCCGCCGTTATCTCCTGTACTTCCCTGGCGGGGAACGCCTCCGGCGCGGGATTGCCCGCCGCCAGAGAGATCATCCCCGGTTCGGAGGTAAACTTTAATATTTCACGAATGACGGAGGGCTTTAACCCGTCAATTTTGTCAGAAAAGGAAAAATTCATAAAAATACACCCGCCTGTTTTCAGTTTTGTGATATTCTTCCGGTATACTATATGATGAAAAGGCTTGGAACCTGTAGTTCATCTTATTTTACCACAAGTCAGGGTGGATGAAAAGGGCCAGACAGTTTGAAAATAATTAATTTTTTGATAAATAAAAGTGTTTTTTATCAGTTGACCCTTGACGCGCCCAATATGTTTCGTTTACCATATAGAAGGGAACCCCTGTAAATTCGCCTGCCCCCTGGCGGAAGATTTTCTGTCCTGCCGGTTCGGCGTGCACGTTCAGGGACCTCTACAGATATTTTTTGAACCAAAGCCAGAAACCACACAGAAAGCAGGGATTCCTATGAGCGCCTATCTTCCCCCCGACGCGTTGGACCGGCCCTTTGACCCGAAGGAGTTTAATCCGGAGGTGCTCCAGGGACAGTACCAGGAAATAACCAATCTTCTGTTGGCCAGCCATTGCGGGATCAAGGCGATAAAGACCAAGCTGGAGATACTCAGCGACGAGATGCAGATTCAGGACCAGCGCAACCCCATAGAGTACATCCGCAGCCGAATCAAATCCTTTGACAGCATTGTGGGAAAGCTGCAGCGAAGGGGCTTTCCGGTAACGGTGGAGTCTGCCCGCAGGGAGCTGTACGACATTGCGGGGGTTCGGGTGGTATGCGCCTTTGTGGATGACATATACCGGATTGCCAATATGCTTGCCGCCCAAAGCGACGTCAAGCTGCTGCTGGTGAAGGACTATATCCGCAACCCAAAGCCCAGCGGGTACCGGAGCTACCATATGATTGTGGAGGTGCCGGTCTACTTTTCCAACCACTCGGAGCAGGTGCGGGTGGAGGTGCAGATACGGACCATTGCCATGGACTTTTGGGCGACGCTGGAGCACCAGCTCAATTACAAGCGAGGCCTGGACGCGGACGGAGAGATAGCGAGAAAGCTGCGGGCCTGCGCAGACTCTATTGCCGGAACGGACCGGGAGATGCAGGTAATACGGGACATGGTGGACAGCCTGGACCCGCCGCAGGAGGGTCTGGACCCTATCAAGATGATGGCAAAGGTAGCAAATATTGTGGGCACCCCCGCCATTGAACGGGAAAAGGAGGGACGATGAGTCCGCTTCAAAAAATATAAGCGATTGATTGTACAAGGAGGAAACGAGCATGAATCAGACCATCCACAGGTCCCTGTCAGACTGCTTTACCCTGTCCAACGGCGTAAAGATACCCTGTGTGGGGTTCGGAACCTTTAAGACCCCTAACGGGGAGGTATGCGTCCAGTCGGTCAAGGACGCGATTCGGTGCGGCTACCGCCACATCGACACCGCCTCCGCCTACGGCAACGAGGCAAGCGTGGGAAAGGCAATCCGCGAATGCGGCGTTCCCAGGGAGGAGCTGTTTATCACCAGCAAGCTGTTCAACCCTGACCAGGGCTATGAATCCACCCTGGAGGCCTTTGATATCACCATGAAGCTGCTGGGGCTGGAGTACCTGGACCTGTACCTGATTCACTGGCCCATCCCCCAGGCCTGCCACGCCAACGACTGGAAGGAGCTGAACGCCGATACATGGAGGGCCTTTGAGAAACTTTATACAGATGGGCGAATTCGGGCCATCGGCCTGAGCAACTTTATTGAGCACCATATCCAGAATATTCTTGACAACTGCGAAATCCCGCCCATGGTGGACCAATTGGAAATCCATCCGGGGTATGATCAGGCGGGGACGGTTGCTTTCTGCCAGGCCCACAACATCCTGCCGGAGTCCTGGGGCCCCCTTTGTCAGGGCAAGGCCTTCGGGCATCCGGTGCTGGAGGCAATGGCGGAAAAGTACGGGCATTCCGTTTCCCAGATATGCGTCCGCTGGTGCTTGCAGCAGGGGGTTCTTCCGCTGCCCAAATCGGTACACGCCAACCGTATTGAGCAGAACGCCCAGGTCTTTGATTTCCAAATTGACGGCGAGGATATGAAAGCTATCGCCAACATTGAGGGCATCGGGCGCTGCGGGCGGCATCCGGACAGCATTGAGGATATGCTCAACCTCTTCGGGCCCACCCCCTGGCAGACCTGGAGGCAGGACCGTCAGGCGCTTTTGAAGACGATATCATAAGCTTTACCAAAGGAATGGCGGATTTTTTCGCCGTTCCTTTCTCTGCGTTTTATACAGAAAGAGGTGCTATAGGCAGAGGATGAAAATCTATGTGGCCCGCCACGGGCAGACAGATTACAACGCCCAGGACAAAATTTGCGGCGCAACGGACCTTTCCCTCAACCAAAAGGGCTTTGAGCAGGCGGAGCAGCTGGCGGAGGAGGTGGCAAAGCATCCGGGAATCGGCCTGACGGTGGTCTCCCCCATGCTCCGGGCCCAGCAGACGGCGGAAGCTGTCCTGCGCCGCTGCCCCATGGAAAAGCGGACAGACGACCGCCTGCGGGAACAGAATTACGGATACTTTGAGGGGAGAGACCGGATGGAGCCGGATTTCCGCATTGCCCGCGTACAGTTTGCCAAGCCCTGCCCCCAGGGGGAGTCCATCCTTCAGATGGCCCAGAGGATATACAACTTTTTGGACGAGCTGATTCAAGAGAATCCCGCCGGGGAGATTCTGCTGGTGGCCCACGGCTCGGTTTCCAGGGTGATACGCTCCTACTTTGTCCCCATGAGCAATGAGGAATACGGGGCGTTCTACCAGAAAAACGGCGCGCTGGAGATATATGACACGGAGGAGGGGATTGCTTCAAGATGAAAATTTACATTGCCCGCCACGGGCAGACAAACTACAACGCCTATGACAGAATCTGCGGCGCAACCGACGCCCCCCTCAATCAGAAGGGCTTTGAGCAGGCGGAGCAGCTGGCGGAGGAGGTGGCAAAGCATCCGGGGATTGCTCTGACAGTGGTTTCGCCCATGCTCCGCGCCCAGCAGACAGCGGACGCTGTCCTGCGCCGCTGCCCCATGGAAAGGCGGACCGACAGCCGCCTGCGGGAACAGGATTACGGGTGCTTTGAGGGGAAGGTCAAGGGAATGGAGCCGGATTTCCGCGTTGCCCGCTGGCAGTTCGCCAAACCCTGTCCCGGCGGGGAATCCATCTTTCAGATGGCCCAAAGAATATACAACTTTTTGGATGAGCTGATTCAGGAGAACCCCGCCGGGGAGGTTCTGCTGGTGGCACACGGTTCGGTTTCCAGGGTGGTACGCTCCTACTTTGTCCCCATGAGTAACGAGGAGTACGCGGAGTTCAGCCAGAAAAACGGCACGCTGGAGATATATGACACGGAGGAAGGGGCTGCTTCAAGATGAAAATTTACGTTGCCCGCCACGGGGAGACAGATTACAATTCCCAGGAGCTGGGCTGCGGCGTTTCGGACATTCCCCTGAATGAAAAGGGGCTGAAGCAGGCGGAGAGGCTGGCGGAGGTGACGGCGCGGTATCCCCATATCGGGCTGATGATTGTATCGCCGCTGGCCCGCGCCCGGCAGACGGCGGAATGTATCCTGCGCCGCTGCCCCATGGAGCTGCGGATAGACGACCGGCTGCGGGAACAGGATTACGGCGTGTTTGAGGGGCAGAAAAAGGGGAAGGAATTCCATGCTGCCGTCAGGGAATTCGCCAAGCCCTGCCCCGGCGGGGAATCCCTGTTCCATGTGGCCCAAAGGGTTTACAACTTCCTGGACGAGCTGATTCGGGATCAGCCCGCCGGGGAGGTGCTTCTGCTGACCCATGGGGCGGTATCCAGGGTGATACGCTCCTACTTTGTCCCCATGGGGAATGAGGAATACATGGGATTTCTTCAGAAGAAGGGGGAGCTGGCGGTTTATGAAGCGAAGAGGTAAGCGGTACCAGCACGGCTGGGCCTACTGGCTCTCCTCCTTGGGGTATCTGGCCATTGCCGCTCTTTGGCTGTACACCGCCAATGAGCTTTCCACCTCGGCGATTGTTTGGGGCTTGTCCTTGTTTGCCGCAGTGGTGATGACGGCCTGCGCCCTGCGGGAGATTTTCTATTTCTTCCGCGACCTGGTAAAGGGGCAGGGGGATAAAAAGGATACCCCTGACAGATAATCAAGAGAGGTCTGTCACAAAACGCTGAAAGGCGAAATGGGGCAGACCCTGCTTTCATAAAATTGCAAGACAAATGCCGGTCCTCGGTTCTCCGGCGCAAAACAAGGAGAAATTATCAAACTATGGAAAATCTATCCAACCCAAGCGTTATCAAGGACCTGCTCTCCCGCCACGGTTTTTCCTTTTCCAAAGCCCTGGGGCAGAATTTTCTCATCAATCCCTCGGTCTGTCCCCGGATTGCCGAAATGGGTGGGGCGCAGCCGGGATACGGCGTGCTGGAAATCGGCCTGGGAATCGGGGTGCTCACCGCCGAGCTGTGCAAGCGGGCGGACAAGGTGGTGGGCATTGAGATAGACCGCCGCCTGCTGCCCATTCTGGAGGAAACCGTGGGGGAATTTTCCAATCTGAAAATTGTCAACGCGGATGTTTTGAAGGTGGATTTAAAACGGATTCTGGCGGAGGAGTTCGCCGGGCTGGAGACGGCTGTCTGCGCCAACCTGCCCTATTACATCACCTCCCCCATTATCATGAACCTGCTGGAGCAGAAGCTCCCCATCCGTTCCATTACCGTCATGGTGCAGAAGGAGGCGGCCCAGCGCATCTGCGCCCTGCCCGGCTCCCGTGAGGTGGGGGCGGTGAGCATTGCGGTGCGGTACTACAGCCAACCCAGGGTGCTGTTTTCGGTGTCACGGGGCAGCTTTCTCCCCTCCCCTGATGTGGACTCCTGCGTCATCCGGCTGGATATCCGCCGGGAGCCGCCGGTTTCCCTGGCCGATGAAAAGCAGTTTTTCCGGGTGGTGCGGGGGGCCTTTTCCCAGCGGAGAAAGACCCTTTCCAACTGCCTGTCCTCCTCCCTCTCCCTCCCCAAGGCAGAGGTCAACGCCCTGCTGGAGCGGGCAGGGGTGCCCTCCGCCGCACGGGCGGAGCAGCTTTCGTTACAGCAGTTCGCGGACATCGCAAACGCCTTTTGACCCAGACGCGTCACCGGCCTGCGTCCCTTTTTTTGGGCGCAGGCCGGTGTTTTTATGTCTTGGCATTTCCCTCTTTTTTCCTGGTCTTCTCCATCTTGGCAAAAAAGTCCGCCGTATTCATGTTATGAGGCCGGTTGAACCTTTTAATCTTATAAAGCGATTCCGGGTCCTTGGTGATATAGTGTATCTTCTCCTCACAGGAAAAGGTGGCCTGAAAGCCCATATCCCGCAGGATGCTGTCGGCAGCCGGTTCAATGAACCCAAAGGGATAGGCAAAGGCCGGGGGCGCATACCCCAGGTGCTCCTGGAACTCCTCCTGGAGCTTGCCCAAATCGCTTGTCAGCGCCTTCCGGTAGGCCGCCGCGTCCTCGCTGTACAGCTTTTGTATCCCCTTGCGCTGTCCCCTGGCGTTGGAGTGCATGTTGTAGCTGTGGTTCTGGAACTCCACCAGTCCGGAATCCGCCATCTCCTGTATCTCGTTCCAGGTGATATGGGAATAGTTGATGTGCTTATCCTCCGTCTGGGTAAACTCATCGGTACAGCGGCCAAAGATATTGATCACCGCCTTGAAGCCGTATTTTTGCAGCAGCGGATAGGCATAGACGTAATTGCTTTCGTATCCGTCGTCAAAGGTGATCATGATGGGCTTTTCCGGCAGTGGGACGTCGTTGTGGACATAGGCCAGCAGGTCGGCCACCACCACGGGGGTATAGCCCTCCTTCTGGATCCATTTAAAGTCGTTCTCCAGCTCCGTGGGGGTGATGACGTATGCCCCCAGCAGTTTACTGCTTTCCAGAATATGATGATACATGATGACCGGCAGCGCGATTTCTTCCCCGGCGTCCGCCTGGACGGGACGGACCGCCGCTCCCCTGGTGAGGACGGCGGTAAACAAAATAGCGGCGGCAAAGGTTGCCGACAGGAAAGCCATCACTTTGGTCCTTGGCCGGTGATATCTCAGCATAGCGTTCCACTCCCCCGACAAAACATGTAAGGTTGTTTTTCATATCAGGCTGATAAAATTTGTATGCGGCGGCGGAGGAAAAAAGACACGTCCCAGGGACCAATCCCAAAAAATAAAAGATTCCAAAACGAACTACAGTATTTCTCATTTTCCGGTTGTCCCCGTTTCCCGCGTATGCTACAATGAATGCAAAGCAATCACCGTATATCCGCCGGTCTGCCGCCTGCAGCAGGCGTGCGCCGGACATCTAATGGTATGGAGGGAATTATGAAGGTCAAAGAAGTTTTAGCACAAATGACCCTGGAGGAAAAAGCCCGTATTTTAACAGGCGGCGCCGAAAGCCTTGTGACGGCAGGGGTGGAACGTCTGGGCATTCCCGCCAAAAACGTGGCGGACGGCCCCCACGGACTGCGCAACTATGAGCCGGGAACCAACTGCACCACCCTCCCCTCTATGTGCGCCATCGGCGCAACCTGGAGCCGGGAGGCGGCGGAAAAGGCGGGCTGGGCTATGGGCAACGACTGTGTCCACCACAACCGGCAGATGCTGCTGGGCCCCGGCCTGAACATCAAGCGCAACGCCCTCAACGGCCGGAACTTTGAATATGTCTCCGAGGACCCGATACTGACCGGCGAAATCGCGGGACATGTGGTCAAGGGAATTGAGGACAGGGGCATCGGCACCTCCATGAAGCATTTCGCCCTCAACTCCCAGGAGATCAACCGCACCGAGTCCAGCGCCGAGATAGACGAGCGGACCATGCGGGAAATCTATCTGCGGGGCTTTGAACGGGCCATTGAGATAGGCAACCCCCAAAGCGTCATGTGCGCCTACAATAAGGTGAACTCCATCTGGTGCTCGGAAAACAAGGCGCTGCTCACCGAAATTCTCCGGGACGAGTGGGGCTTCAAGGGCCTGGTGGTGTCCGACTGGGGCGCGGTCCACGATGAGTGCAAGGCCGTCTGCGCCGGGCTGGACCTGCGCATGCCCGGCAACCCAGACATGGTGGAGATTATCAAAAAGGGCCTGGCCGAGGGACGCATCACCGAAGAGGAAATCGACATTGCCGCCGAACGGGTGCTGAAATTCCTCCTCCGCCCCGTCCCGGAGGACAAGGGCTATGACCGGGACGCACAGCACAGGGCCGCCAAGGAGGTGGCCGACGAGGCAATCTGCCTGCTGCGCAATGACCGGAACCTGCTCCCCATCACCGCCAAAAAATACAAGAAAATCTGCGTCACCGGCGAATACGCCGTAAAGCCCTACACCAACGGCCAGGGCAGCGCCGAGGTGTTCACCGAACCGGAATATGTGGACACCCCCCTGGACTGCCTGCGCCGCGCCCTGCCGGATGTGCAGATTGACTACTTTGATTACCTCCCCGCCAAGCACCCCGACCGCATGCTGTGGCATTATTTCCGCACCAAAATGCCGGATATCGAAAGCTATGACCTGGTTCTGGTCTTCACCGGCGTCCAGCCCTCCCAGGATTCGGAGAACCTGGACCGGTACGACAACCATCTGGCCGGATTTATCGAAAACGTGCTGCACAATGTGTGGTTCCACAATCCCAACTGTGTGCTGGTTCTCACCAGCGGCAGCTCTACCTTCCGCAGCGTGGAGGCGGACCACTTCCCCGCCATTGTGCAGATGTGGCCGGACGGCGAAGCGGGCGGCTCGGCCATTGCCGATGTGCTCACCGGGGCGGTCAACCCCTCCGGCAAGCTGTCCGAGACCTTCCCCACACGGATGCGCACTGACCTGGACCTGGTGGGCGACGGCCTGAAGCAAGAGTATACCGAGAAGTGGAAGGTCGGATACCGCTACTATGACCTTCATCCGGAGGAAATTTGGTTCCCCTTTGGCTACGGACTCTCCTACACCAGCTTTACTTACTCCAATTCATCGCTGACCAAAAAGGATGAGGGATGGGAGCTCTCCTTTGACCTGACCAACAGCGGCGAAGCGGACGGCGCGGAGGCGGTGCAGATATACGTCTCCGACCCGGTGACCACCGCCACCAAGCCGGTCAAGGAGCTGCGCCAGTTTGACAAGTTCTTCCTCAAGGCCGGAGAAACCAGGCGGGTTTCCTTTACGCTGACAGACAAGGATTTTGCCTATTACAACGTCATGCTGCACAAATGGGTTGTGGAGAACGGCCGGTACGATGTGCTGGTCTGCGCCTCCTCCCGCGACGTCCGGCTGACGGAATCCCTGGTTTACGACGACCCTGCCTGCTACACCATGCGCAAGATGCAGGAGGACATGATTGGCTGATACTTTTTCCCCAAAGAAAAAGTATCAAAAAAGCCCATAAAAACACGCAGGCTGCCCTCCCCGGACAGCCTGCGCTTTTTCTGTATGGGTATTTTTATCCGATATTTGCAGCGATACGGTCCCCCATCTCCCGGCATCCCACTCGGATACAGCCCTCGCTCATGATATCCCCGGTGCGGTATCCGCCGTCCAATACCTTCTGTACCGCCTCCTCAATGGCGCGGCTCTCCTCCTCCATGCCGAAGGAGTATTTCAGCATCATCGCCCCGGACAGGATGGTCCCGATGGGGTTTGCCAGGTCCTTCCCCGCAATGTCAGGGGCGGAGCCGTGGATAGGCTCGTACATGCCATTGGTCCCCTCCCCCAGGCTGGAGGAGGGTATCATGCCGATGGAGCCGGTAATCATGCTGGCCTCGTCCGAAAGGATGTCCCCGAACATATTCTCGGTGACAACCACATCGAACTGAGAGGGGTCCCGCACAATCTGCATGGCGCAGTTGTCCACCAGCATATCGCTGTACTCCACATCCGGGTACTCTGCGCTCAGCCGGTGCATGACCTCCTTCCACAGGCGGGAGCAGTCCAACACATTGGACTTGTCCACCGAAACGACCCTTCTTCCCCGCTTGCGGGCCGTCTCAAAGGCAGTCCGCCCGATCCGCTCGATCTCATGCTCGCTGTAGGCCATCAGGTCGGTGGCATAAGCCTCGCCGTCCCTTTGGGTCGTCTCATGGGCGCCGAAGTAAATCCCGCCGATGAGCTCGCGGACAATGACAAAGTCGATGCCCTTTTCCACCAGCTCCGCCTTGAGGGGGGAGGAATGGGCCAGCTGGGGGAAGATTTTGGCGGGGCGCAGATTGGCGTACAGCCCCATAGCGCTGCGGATGCGCAGCAGTGCCTTTTCCGGGCGGTTATTCTTGTCAACCTTTTCCCATTTGGGACCGCCTACCGCCCCCAGCAGCACGCTGTCCGCCGCCAGGCACTGCTCCAGGCTGGCCTGGGGAAGGCACTCGCCGTACTTGTCAATGGCGCAGCCACCCGCGTCCACCTCCACAAACCGGAAGGTGTGGCCGAACCTTTCGGCAACCCGTTTCAGTACCTTCATGGCCTCGGTGACAATTTCCGGGCCGATGCCGTCCCCCTTGATGACTACAATTTTCTTTTCCATGGCGCAGCTTGTCCTTTCCATATCTTTAATTTAACGCTTTGTTGCAGAAGCTATATCAGGCGTTGGCGGAGGAATTCCTCCACCTCGGCCAGACGGGGCATTCTGCCGGTCTCAGCGGCTATCGCCCTTGCGGCGTTGGCAAACACCGCGCAGGCGGCAATATCCCCGATTCCGCATTCCACCAGCGCCTTGCCGTTGGAGGCAAGCCTGCCGAGGAATGCTCCTGTAAACACGTCCTCTCCGGCATCCCGCTCTGCCGGCGCTTCCGCCGGAAAACCGGGGATACGCAGATCCCCGTAAACCGAACGGAACAAGCACCCCTCTCCCCCCAGGCTCACCAGCAGCAGCCTGGGACGGTATTGAAGCATCAGCCGGTCGGCCGCCCTGTCGGGGTCGGAAACGTCCGCCAAAAAGTCCAGCTCCCCGGTTGTCACCTTGACGATACCGGCCAGCTTCATGGCCTCGCGGCACCACTGCCGGGCGGCCTCCTCCCCCTCCGTTTTCCACATTTCCAGGTGAAGGCCGGGGGAAAACACCACGGTACAGCCGTGACTGGCGGCATACCGCGCCAGACGCAGGGCGGCTTCGCGGGAATTTCTTTGGGCAAGGGCATCGGACCCAAAGCACAAGAAACCGCTCCGGGCAATGGGGTGGAGGTCAAATTCTCCGGTTCCCGCCCCAACCCCGGCACAACCGCCGTAGTAGACGCGGCGGAAAGCTCCCTCCTCCCTCTCGCTGACGAGGGCCGTATCGGTGGGCGCTGTAGGGGAGCGCACAAGATTCTGAAGGTCAACTCCATCCTCCAGCAGAAGCTTTTCCAGCGCCGCCCCCAGGGGCTCCTCCCCAATCTTGCCATAAAGGGCAGTCCGGCAGCCCAGACGGGAGGCGGCGCGGATGGCGTTTGCCGGCCCATCCCCAAGGGCACAATTAAAGGAAAGGCTGTTCTGAGAAGAAGGCTGAGCACGAAGCTCCGCAAGCAGTCCGCCGAAGGCGATAAGCTGATATCCGGTATCGGACATTTGGATTCCTCTTTTCATCGAATTGGTGGACGGCCAAATTGCCGGCACTGGTCCGACAGAGGCCGGTCATCTTTGGGGTAAGTATACCACAAAGACAAGCCATTGTAAAGGTCATACCAGCCCCCATTCAAACGCGCACGGCACCTTTATAAAATTAAGAAACATTCTGCCCACAGCCCCCTACCCCTACCCTGAAAAATGACAAATAAAACAAAAAAGGGGATAGACAAAACACCCTTTTAGGTGTAAAATCAACGACGGTGCAAATCCTGCTGCATTTTTTCGACATGCAGGATTTATAGACCAAATGCACAGAGACTGGTGTTCACTCTGTCCCTGTCAAAAAGACGGTTGACATGCCCGAAATATCGGGCCCCGTTCAGCCAATCGAAGGAGCTGCCAAACATGGGTTTAAAAATTCGTGGAAACCTTTTTTATGAAATCGTTCTGATGACCTTCTGCTCTGTCCTTTTTGCGGTGGGGAACCACTTTTTCCGTTTTCCTAACAACTTCACCTTCGGCGGTGTCACCGGCCTTGCGGTGGTTCTCCAGTATTATCTTCCCATAAGTACAGCTACTATCAACTTTATTATCAGCAACCTTCTGCTGGTGGTGGGCTTTTTGGTGCTGGGGAGGGGATTCGGGGCCAAAACCGCCTATGTAAGCATCACCCTCTCTGTTTTCCTTTCCGCTTTGGAGAAGCTGTGCCCTTTAGAAAAGCCCCTCACCGATCAGCCCATCCTGGAGCTCTGCTACGGCATCGCCCTGCCAGGCCTGGCCTCTGCCCTGCTGTTTTACATTGGAGCATCAGGCGGCGGCACCGATATTGTGGCCATGCTGCTGAAAAAGTACACCAGTATTGATATCGGCCGGGCGCTGTTTTTCGCTGACGCGCTGATTGTGGCATCCGCGTTTTTCACCTTTGGGATTCAGGTAGGGCTTTACTCTGTTCTGGGCCTTGTGGTCAAATCCTTCCTGGTGGACACAGTGATTGAAAATATCAACCTCTGCAAATCGTTCAATATTATCTGCTCCAATCCGGAGCCCATCTGTCAGTTTATTATGGATAGGCTGCACCACAGTGCCACCGTTTACCAAGCCCAGGGGGCGTTTACCCATGCGCCCAAAACGGTCATCATCACCGTTATGAGCCGCCCCCAGGCGGCGGCCCTGCGGGCCTACATCAAGTCCATTGAGCCCACCGCCTTTATGATCATCACCAACAGCAGCGAGATTATCGGCAAAGGGTTTCAGAATTAACCAAAATGAAAGAGCGCCCGCCTTCCCAAACAGAAAGCGGGCGCTGTCTTTTACCGGCGCGGACGGAGGGCTTCCATCATCCGCTTCATCTCCAGGACATCCATCTGCCCTGGGGCAGAGCTCTCCTCCAATGCCCCAAAGGTGACTGACGACCCGAATACCTCCCCGCATACCCTGGAAACCGCCCCTATCCCCGACATCGCAATGGTGATAATGGGACAGGCAGTCCGCCGGTACATCTCCGCCGACGCGGACAGCAGCCTCAATGTGTCCTTGGGCTCCAGCGGCATGACCGCAATCTTCAGAATATCCGCCCCCAGCGATTCCATCCGCGTCAGCCGGGACACCATCTCCTGTACAGAGGGGGTACCGTGGAAGTCATGGTTGGAGGCCACGACCTTCACCCCGTTCTCATGGGCAGCCGCAGCCGCCTCCTTCAGGAATTGATCCCCCATAGAAAGCTCAATATCAATCAGGTCGATACAGCCGCTCTGTATCATCTGACGGGCCAGCTTCCAGTAGCCCTCCTTGGTGATCGCCTGCTGGCCCCCCTCCCTTTGAGTGCGGAAGGTAAACAGCAGCGGCAGCTCCGGCAGGGCGGTACGTATGGCCTCCACGGCGGGAAGCCCTATCCCGTCCTCCACACTGGGCATCCAGTCGGCGCGCCATTCCACCAGGTCCACCGCGCCGGGGTGCTGGGCAAGGAATCCGGCAATCCGGGCAGACTGGGCGGAAACTGCCCCGATGGTGTCCGCCACAATGGGGACGCACAGCTTCGGCATCCCTTCGCCGATGGATACACCCCGAACTCGAACCGGTCTGGTCAATACTTCATCCATTCTTCCGCCCCTTTTCCTCACTGTAGGCCGCTTCTATAGCGGTAATCCGGTCATACAGAAAGTCGTTGACCGGCGTGGCCATACCGTATTCCCTGCCCAGCGCCCGCACCGTCTTGGCGAACAGGGCCAGTTCGGTGGGGCGGTGGGCCTCCGCGTCCTGGCGCATGGAGGGCTTGCACTCCGGACCCAGGACAGCCAGATTGTCCATCCAGTACTGAATGTCCGCCTCCGTCAGCCCGATGCCCGCCAGCAGGGAAAGGCGGCGCACCTCGTCCATGGCATCCAGCATCATGGCGCGGGCCTCTCCCTCCCGCTGAACGCCGCCGTAGTTAGTTTCAAAAACCGTTACCACCTGGTTCAGGCCCACATTGAACATGAATTTGCTCCACTGGTGGCGTAGGATGTTTTCCGGCAGCTCGCAGCCGATGCCCGCCGCATCCAGCAGGGCTTTAACCCGCAGCAGCCGGGGGGAAACGGTCCCGTCCTTCTCGCCGATGGCAATGGACCCGACGGAATGATAGGTCAGGCTGGTCCCCACTCTGGTGGCGTCGGTGTTCTGGGCCACTGCATAGATCACCCGCTCCGGCCCATAGGCTTTGGCGATGATCTCCTCGCTGGTAATGCCGTTGATGGCGGACATGAGGGTGGTATCAGCGCCGACGTGCCCGGCAATGGCGGAAACGGCCTGGTCCAGGCCGGTGGACTTGGTGCAGATGAGCACCAGTTCGGCAGGGGAAACCGGCTCCTCCGGGGTGACATAATGGAAACGGCAGGGCTGGCCGTTGCAGAAAACGCCCTGGGACCGGTACCGCTGTATCCGTTCCCGGTCGGCGATAATTCGCAGCCCGTTTTCGGGGAGAACCGCCTGGAGCTTCCCGGCATACAGAATGCCTAAAGCGCCCAGGCCGATGATGGAAACCGTTTTTATGTTATGATCTGGCATAATGTAACCTGCTTTCATAAGTAATAATCGTATGCGGGAATTTTTCAGCAGCTCCCGGTATTGGGGTTGTTCCCCTCATCGTCCCCGGAGGATTCTTTTTCCTGTTGGGAGGGGGCTTCCCCGGAGACAGCTTCTGTTTCGCCCTGGCTTTCGGAACCGGCGGCCAGGGTAAAGGAGACCTCCAGGACAACATCCTCGCTGATGCTGGAAATGCGGTAGCCTGAGACGGCCCCCACGCTTGTTCCGTTTACCTTGACGTCCGCCACCACAAACCCGGCGTTGGGGGTGATGGTAAAGAAGCGGGAGCTGCCCTCCTTCATGCGGATGGAGCCGTCGGGGAAGACGCTGCCCCCATCCCCCGCCTTTACGGTAACAGTGTAGTAGGCTGTCTCCCTGGAGATGACAGAGGAAGAGGTAAGGTCCCCCATCTCCAGGGCCTGGACGGGAAGGGCGGCAAACAAAAGCATCAGGGCAAGGGCGAGGGATAGGGGGAGGATAATCCTTTTCATGTGTATTGTGACCTCATTTCTAAGGGATTTTGAAACGGGCTTTGACGCGCTGAAAAGGGCGCCGCTGCTTTTCAGTGGCGCCCCTTATTGCTGCGATCCGGAAATTCGTCAAATATACATACTCATCATCGCGCCGGAGGTGAAGTACTGGAACAGATTATAGGAATTGGCCTTGGAATAGGTCCCCAGCGGGCTGTAGGACCACTGGTTGAGCATATTGTTCTGGGCCATCCGGTTGATGAAATCCTGAGAGGCGCGGAAGGAATCCATGGCGTCCACCAGCTTGGCCGAAGAGGTGTTCAGCCCCGACTGGGCGTCCTGGCGGAGCCTCTGGGCCACGCCGTAGCTGCCGCTGATAATCTCCTTGGTGAGGGTTGGGCTGGTCTCCATCGCCTCTGCGAAGGCGTCCCGGTCAAAGGCAAAGGTCCCGTCCTTGGGGTTCACCGATATTCCCGCCAGGTTCATGGCCTTTTCCCCGGTGGGCAGCCGGGACATACGGCGGAGCTGGTCCAGCACGCCGCTGCCCTGACCGGCGTTGTCGTTCAGGAACTTTACCGTATTGTTATAGCTCTTTACCAGGTTATCCAGCTTATCCGCCATCCCCTTGACGTCGTCCCCCACCTTAATCTGGGTGCTACCCGCCTTTTTCAGGGTGGCCTCTATCTTTTCGTCATCCAGGGTAATGCGGTTGCTGGCGGAGGTCTTCTCCTGGGCCGCCTGGCCCTTGTCATTTTCTTTTTTGACGGTGTACACCGCGTCCTGGGCAGCCTGCTTTTCCTTGGTCAGGCCCATCTTTTCCGCCAGGGTGCCGTTGATGGAAAAGGCGTTTTCCTTCCCCGTCTCCGCGGAGGACACGGTGAGGGATACCTTGCCATTCGCCTCCTGGGCTTTGGCGGTTACCCCCAGGTCCAGCCGGTTAATCTCGTCGGCAATGGCGTTGTAAAGCTCCCGGTTGGTTTTGACGGCGGAGGGGTCGATGTGCAGCTGGGCGGTTCCCTTCTGTGTTTCCACGGCAAAGGTTCCCTTATCGGCGGGTGCGCCGCTGGCCCATGCCGCCAGGCTCTGGTTCTGCTGGGCTGCCGCAGTCTGCTGAACATCCACCTGATATACCGCCGGAGAGGTCAGCTTGCCGACGGCGGAAACGTCCATGACGTTCTGGTCAGAGGAGACGGCCGCCAGCCGGTTGGCCACGCCGTTTACCTTGGTATCGGAAAGGTCTGTGGCGGCCTGCTGGAGCTCTATCATCTGTTTCTGAAACTTCTTTAAAAATTCGGAGGACTTGGTGGAAACGCCGTTCTTCTCAAAGTTGCGCTCCACTGGCCGGACCTTGGTGACAGCGCTGGCCTTCTGGCTGAGGATATGGGCCAGCCTGTTGTTATTATTGGCGGCGATGCTGTACCAACTGTTCTGGATGGGGTAGTTCATGCCCACGGAACGATAATATGCCATAATGGTTCCCCCTTTTCTCTCTGTAACGGCAGAACAAAGTGCCCATGTAAATATTTTTTCTCTCTATAATATATCGGCAGAAACCCTGAAAAATCAAGCTTCTGCGGCGGATACCAGGGCCTGATATTCCTTTTCCCTCAGCAGCTTGGAGCAGTCCAGGGCCATCACAACCTTGTTTTCTATCTTGGCGATTCCGTTCAGGTATTCGTTGACCGAAACCCCGCCTATCTGGGGCGGCTGGGAAAACTGCTGTTTTGTAATCTCCATCACCTCGCTGACCTGGTCCACCACGATTCCGTACTGGTGGCCCCCCACGTCGATGATGATGATACAGGTGCGGTCGTTATAGGGGATTTCCGGCTTACCGAGGCGCATCCGCACGTCGATAATCGGGATGATATCCCCCCGCAGGTTGATAATCCCCCTGGCATAGGGAGGATAATCCGGCACCTCAACAATCTTCTGCATCCGGATAATCTGCCTGACCTCCCTGATGGGCACGGCGAACAGCTGTCTGTCCGCCCAAAAGGAAAGGTACTCGTTCTGCAATTCGCCGCTGGGGATGTGCGCGCCAAAGGCCAGCTCTTCACTCATGGCCGGTCCTCCTCCTTCACTTTTAGTGGGTATCTTAATGATACCCTATTTTTGGTTTTTTGCCAATAGGATTTTGGACCTTTCTCAAAATTTCTTCCCCTTTTTCCAGAATTTTCTTTCTTTAATGTCCTTTATCATTAAAGCAGAATTCCATATATGTTATAATTATAGCAATCCAAAATAATACTGCACTCACTTGACATAAGGTTTATGATGCGGGAAACCGGCTCTGTGGAAACCAGAGTTTCCCTGCGCGGGCGCAAGCCTGCACTCAGCCAGACGGATATTCAGGATATTGACCGGATGATACAGACTCAGCCAGATATTACAATCCATGAAATACGGGAGGAACTCCAGTTACAGGTAAGTGACGAAACCGTCCGCAAAGCGTGGGAGGCAGGGGGGATTTTGGGGATAACTTTCTTTTTTTGCTCCATTCGCAGGCGGCATACAACATTTTGAGGATACTTGTTTTCCCCACACCGTTTTCACCAATCAAAACGTTAATTCCATCGCATAAATTCAGATAAAAGTGGTTGCGGATGGTGGCCCCATTCCGGGCAGTTTCCGTCTGTTTTTTTCTATCCCGGCGTTTAAACACCAGAAAATCCATTGCCCAGAATTCCCTGATTGGCATTTTCTTCACCCTCTCTATTTTTATGCCTTTATTATATCATAAGCCGTCTGGGTTCACAAGCGGAAAGAGGGAGGAGGGCCTACAATATAAGCTACAAACTGAAATATATTCTAAAATATGTGGCCCTTATTTCAAGATATGGGGTTAAACTGAAATAAGAACCGTAAAAAATCATCCTTATTTCAGTTTACGCCGATTTCCTGAAACAACGGCATCCCCATCCCGTCAAAAAAGGCCCTGCCTCCCGGCAGAGCCTTTTTATTGTTCTCAACGTGTTCCAATATAACTCGCGGGATTCTTGACGGCTCCGTAAACCCTGAACTCAATATGTAAATGAGGCCCGGTTGCGTTGCCGGTTTGTCCCACTGCGGCGATTGTCTGCCCCTGATTGACCCTCTGTCCAGCAGTGACATACAGGGCACTTGCGTGGAGATACCAGGTCTGGAGTCCGCCGCCATGGTCAATGACGATATACTTGCCATATCCCGGTCTTTGCTGGGCAACCACAACCGTACCCGCCGCAGTTGCATAAATGGGGGTGCCGGTAGAGGTGGCAATATCCATACCTGTATGGTTCCAGTAACCATACAGCCCACAGCTGACATACCCGCCGGAGCCGCCCACAGGCCAAATATAGCCGTTGCTGGTGGCCGAACCGCCGGAAAGGGGCGTTGAGATGTAGCGGGTAGAGGGCGCTGTCATGGAACCGACAATGACCTCCTGGTCCACAGGCTCCACCAATACCTCCGATGAAATGGGGGTGCGTTCCACAACCATCCCGTTGACATAGACGACCTTTTCCTCAACCTCTTTCAGGCCGTTCTCGCCGGTGGAAACCACCTTGGAATAGTTGGAGTAATACTTGCTGTCCGGGGTGCGGTTGATTTTAAATGGGATTTCTTCGGTATAGGTCCTCGTATAAGTGGCCTTTACACCAAGTAGGGGGACGGATTTGCTGATGAGCACCTCCTGCCCGATCAAAAGCTTGGTGTCAATGCCGGGATTGAGCTCCCGCAGGCTGTCCAGGCTGATGCCGTTGCTGCGGGCAATGGTGATGGGGGCGTCGCCTGCCTGGGCGATATAAATCTTTTCCCCCTCCACCTCAGAGGAGATATACTCCTCGATGTTGTTCAGTTCCACCACGGAGGAAACGGGATAAAGCCCCTGCCGGACCTTGATCTTGGAGGTGAACTCCACCTTAGCGTCAGGATACTCCTCCTGATAAGGTTCCTTGAGGGATTCCAACAGCATCATCATAGACTCGCCGTCAGTGGTCGCGCCGATGAACTCACCGTCAATATAAAGGCCGTCGGCCTGAATGATCTCGTTGCCGGATGCCTGAATAATCTGGTCCGCCAGTACAAAGGAATCGGAAAGGGTCTGACCGTCCGCCACGCACAGGGTAAACTTGGGCACAGCGTCGGTGGGCTGCTGATATTCCTCGTAGATAATGCGGTCCCGCATCATCTGCTTGGCATCGTCAAAGACGCGCTCGTCGGTGATATAACCGATGTTTTTCCCATCGTATTCCACCGAAAGGACAAAGGGCAGGTTGGTAAAGTACCGGACGGTACCCACCAGCAGTCCAATGGCCAGCACAGGGCAAACATGATTGAGCACTGTGGCGGTAAACTTCCACAGGTACTTTGCGCTGAACAGAAACGCTGCGCCTGGGCGGAAGGTCTTCACCCGCATTTCACCGGCGATGCCGGGAGCGTCGGCGGGAAGGGACTTCCACCAGATGGAGCGGAACTCCTCGCGCATCCGTCTCAGGGAAACGGCCAAGCCGGTTTCCCGCAGAGAGGCGCGGGTTTTGACAACCCAAAAGCGGAACCTCTCTTCCAGGTTATGGCGGGAAGAAAGAATCCACGCGCCAATCCGGCCCTTAGCATGGAGCAGAAGCTTTAGCAGGAACGAACCGGTTTCAAATGATATATGAAAAAAGAACTGACTTACAGAAGTCCACAGCTGCTCCAGCCAGACGCTGATGGAACCGCGTTCCTGATCCGGCTGCTCGATAGAGCCTCCGTCTGTCGCGCTGGTCTGGCTTATAGAACTCATTGCTATCATCTCCTTTACAAATCCCATGTCGTTTCAATCCATTCATGGCAGTCAGAAGATAGACAAACCGTCCGGGCTGCCCCTTATCAGTAAGGAGTACCTCTTTCGCTCCGCCTGCCGCCGCACCATGTTGAAACTTGCCTTCAAGGGAGATATGACCTATATCGGTTCTATTATACCTTTTTTTCCTTAAAAAAGCAACCCCCAGAGGCATATTCCAAGGATGTTCTGAATAATTTCCACTATCTTATTTATTTTTTCTGCCATTTATTGTGCATTATGTGTATAAAAAGGAAAAGAGAAGTCCAAATTTTTCCTTTTTTCGGAACCATTCATGACAAAAAGTGTGTGAATAATTTGTTTAAAAGCCATTAACAATTTCCAGCCGCTGCCGTCAGTCTTTATTTTGCCGCCAATTATATTACCAAAACAAGCTGGGAATAAATTGGATAAAGTATGAACAAATATGGTATACTTTCTGTTTTCTGTGTGATATTGTTTCCTGGCAGGCGTTGGAGATTCCTTATCTTTGGCCGGCACCGGGCGGCTGGGGGACTTCTCCCACCAGCGACTCTAAAACGGATTCCTCAATGCCTGTTTCCTCCATCACCCGTACCAGTTCCTTTTCCCACGGACGGCTGAACTCCATCCATTCCCCCTTTACCGGGTGGAGAAACCGTATGCGGTAACACCGGAGCATCTGCTGGGAGGTCAGCGCCAGGCTGCCACCATATAAATCATCCCCCGCCAGCGGATGTCCAATGGAAGCGCAGTGTACCCGTATCTGGTGGGTCCTCCCTGTGGCAATCCACACCCGCAAAAGGGTATGGGATTCCGCTGCTCCGGGGTGGAGTTCCTGGTCTACCCTTCCCCACGCCGCCGCCTGATACCGCGTATGGGCGGACTGCGCCCCTTCCTCCCCCTCTCTGGCAACGAGCCGCAAAGTGGATATCTCGTTGAGGCGGCGGATCGGGGCGTCAATGGTTCCCTCCGGCTGCGTGAACTTCCCCTCTGTCAGGGCCAGGTATTCCTTTTCCAGCCTGCCGTTGAGCAGGGAAGAAACATACTCATTTTTGGCGATTACGGTCAGGCCAGTGGTATCCTTATCCAGACGGTTCACCTGCCTGAAGGGAATGGTCAGCTTTCGTTCCAAGCAGTAGTAGGCAAAGACATTTGCCAGGGTGTCCTCACGATGGCGCTGGGAGGGATGGCAGGGCATGGCGGCGGGTTTGTCATAGATCAAGAGGTCCGCGTCGTCATAAACGATTTCCACCGGCAGATCAATGGGCGGTTCGCTGCCCGGTTCATCCTCCAGCTCCAGCCGAAGAACATCTCCGGTGGAAAGCTTATCGACGGTGCGGATATGCTCCCCATTGCAGAGCAGCCCGGTGGGGGATTTTTTCAGTTTTGTCAGCACGCGGCTTGAATAATGGACGGATCGCAGAAACCCTTCGACAGTCCAGCCGGAATGATATTCGTCAATTTGATAGGAATATACCCTCATAGCAGTTCTCCTAATTTATGATAAAACGTATCAGAGAGGCCCGCACGGCGGCTCTGTGTTCCATCCAGATTATACCACTTTTCCCCAGAGATGCAAGTCGCAAGAAAAAATTCCCGTCCACCCCAAAGGAGCGGACGGGAATCTTAAAGCATTCTAAAAAAGCAGCTTAGCAAAGAGGGTCAATTACTCGTTGATCTTGATAACAACGCCGGAGCCAACGGTACGGCCGCCTTCACGGATAGCGAAACGGAGACCTTCCTCAATGGCGATAGGAGTAATCAGCTCAACGTCCATCTCAACGTTATCGCCGGGGATGCACATATCAACGCCTTCGGGGAGGGTGATAACACCGGTAACGTCAGTGGTACGGAAATAGAATTGAGGACGGTAGTTGCTCAGGAAAGCGGTGTGACGGCCGCCCTCTTCCTTTTTCAGGACGTAAACCTGACCGCGGAACTTGGTGTGGGGATTGATGGAGCCGGGTTTGCAGAGAACCTGGCCGCGTTCAATCTCAGTTCTCTGAACACCGCGGAGCAGAGCGCCGATATTGTCGCCGGCCTCAGCATAATCCAGGGTCTTGCGGAACATTTCGATACCGGTGACAACGGTCTTCTTGCGCTCGTCGGTCAGGCCGATGATTTCAACTTCGTCGCCGGTCTTCAGCTGGCCTCTTTCAACTCTACCAGTAGCGACGGTGCCGCGCCCGGTAATGGTGAAGACGTCCTCAACAGGCATCAGGAAGGGCAGATCGGACTTACGCTCAGGGGTGGGGATATAGTCGTCAACAGCGTCCATCAGCTCAAGAATGGGCTTATAGGCTTCATTGGAAACATCGTTGGGAGCTTCCAGAGCCTGGAGAGCGGAACCCTTGACGATCGGAATATCGTCGCCGGGGAAGTTGTACTCGTTGAGCAGGTCGCGGATTTCCATCTCAACCAGATCAATCAGTTCGGGGTCGTCCACCTGGTCAACCTTGTTCATGAAAACAACGATGTAGGGAACGCCGACCTGACGGGCCAGCAGGATGTGCTCACGGGTCTGGGGCATGGGGCCGTCAGCCGCGGAAACAACCAGGATAGCGCCGTCCATCTGAGCAGCACCGGTGATCATGTTCTTAACATAGTCAGCATGTCCGGGGCAGTCAACATGGGCGTAGTGACGCTTGTCAGTCTCGTACTCCACGTGGGCGGTGTTGATTGTGATTCCGCGCGCCTTCTCTTCGGGGGCCTTATCGATCATGTCGTAGGCCATAAATTCGGCGTCGCCCTTCATCGCCAGGGTCTTGGTGATGGCGGCGGTAAGGGTGGTCTTGCCATGGTCAACGTGACCAATGGTACCAATGTTAATATGGGGTTTGGTACGTTCAAATTTTTGTTTTGCCATTCTAGTTTTTTCCTCCCTTAAAATGGTATTTATTGCAAAGCAAGCACACTCGCAGGGTAAAACGGTTACATCTGCTATTGTACCAAGGATTGGTGGAAAATGCAAGGGCTTCCGCACAAAAAAGTACAGAAATTTTCCAAAAATGGGCCTAAAACCACATTTCGGCGTATTCCGTAGGGAACAACCCCTGCAAATTCTCCAATCCGCAGCCGGCAGACCGCGGTACCCGGCTTAGTCCTGCTTGTTTCCTCTGCTGGTCATAATGCTTTCCGCAATGGACTTGGGAACCTCGATATAGTGGGAAGGCTCCATGGAATACTGGCCGCGTCCCTGGGTCTTGGACCGCAGGTCGGTGGCGTAGCCGAACATCTCGGACAGGGGAACAAAGGCGTTGATCTGCTGCGCGCCGGGGCGGTGCTCCATACCCTGGATTTGGCCGCGGCGGGCGTTGATGTCGCCGATGACATCGCCCATATATTCCTCAGGAACGATAACGGCAACCTTCATGATAGGCTCCAGAATGACCGGATCGGCCTTCTTCATGGCCTCCTTAAAGGCCATGGAACCGGCAATCTTAAAGGCCATTTCGGAGGAGTCCACCTCGTGGTAGGAGCCGTCGTACAGCGTGACCTTTACGTCAACAACGGGATACCCCGCCAGAACGCCGGCCTGCATCGCTCCCTGAATGCCCTGATTGACCGGCTCGATATACTCCTTGGGAATCGCGCCGCCGACAATCTTGTTGATGAACTCATAGCCCTTGCCGCTTTCGTTGGGCTCCAGAATAATCTTAACGTGACCATACTGGCCCTTACCGCCGGACTGACGGGCGTACTTGTGATCAACATCCGCGCTCCTGCGGACGGTTTCCTTATAGGCCACCTGGGGAGCGCCGACATTTGCTTCCACCTTGAATTCGCGGAGCAGGCGGTCCACGATAATCTCCAGATGGAGCTCGCCCATACCCGCGATAATGGTTTGTCCTGTCTCCTCATCGGTGTAGGTCCGGAAGGTGGGGTCTTCCTCTGCCAGCTTGGCAAGGCCGATGCCCATCTTTTCCTGGCCCGCTTTGGTCTTGGGCTCAATGGCCACCCGAATAACAGGCTCCGGGAACTCCATGGATTCCAGAATGATTGGGTGCTTCTCATCGCACAAGGTGTCGCCGGTAGTGGTGTTTTTCAGGCCCACAGCAGCCGCGATATCACCCGCGTAGCAGGCGTCAATATCCTGGCGGTGGTTGGCATGCATCTGGAGGATACGACCGATTCTTTCGTTGTTATCCTTGGTGGAATTGTAAACGGTAGTACCGGCCTTGGCAATGCCGGAATATACACGGAAGAAGCACAGCTTGCCTACATAAGGGTCAGTGGCGATCTTAAACGCCAAGGCTGCCAGAGGCTCCTCGTCAGAAGAAGGTCTCTCTTCCTCCTCCTCAGTATCGGGGTTAACGCCTTTAATATGGGGAATATCAATCGGGGAAGGCATATAGTCAACCACTGCATCCAGGAGCTTTTGGACGCCCTTATTGCGGTAGGAAGTACCGCAGATAACGGGAACCATCTTATTATCAATGGTGGATTGGCGAATAACCCTCTTGATATCCTCAATGGAGATTTCCTCGCCTTCCAGGTATTTCTCCATAACCGCTTCGTCCTGATCGGCAATATGCTCCAGCAATTCGTCGTGATATTTTTGGGCCAGCTCCTTCATATCCTCAGGGATTTCCTCTACCCGCATGTCCTTGCCCAGATCGTCATAGTAGACGTCTGCGGTCATATCCACCAAGTCGATAATCCCCTTGAAGGTGTCTTCAGAACCAATGGGAAGCTGGATCGGCACCGCATTACATTTAAGGCGATCCCTCATCATGGACACAACGTTGTAAAAATCAGCGCCCATAATATCCATCTTGTTGACATACGCCATTCTGGGAACCCGATACTTGTCAGCCTGACGCCAAACTGTCTCCGACTGGGGTTCCACGCCGCCTTTGGCACAGAAAACGGTTACGGAACCGTCCAGAACACGCAGGGAACGTTCCACCTCAACGGTGAAGTCCACGTGTCCGGGTGTATCAATGATATTGATGCGATGGCCCTTCCAGAACGCGGTAGTTGCAGCAGAGGTGATGGTGATGCCCCTCTCCTGCTCCTGCTCCATCCAGTCCATTGTCGCCGCGCCATCATGAGTCTCACCTATCTTATGCGTTTTACCTGTGTAAAACAAAATACGTTCGGTGGTGGTGGTTTTTCCGGCGTCAATGTGGGCCATAATGCCGATATTACGGGTATCTTGTAATGATACGTCTCTAGGCATATAGTCCTCCTAAAAAATCCTTCTCGCTTCTCAACAGTGAACAGCGCGCCGCAAATTCTCCCAAAAGGGAAACGGCGTTTCTCATAAAACATGAAAATACGGGACCGGCAGATTCCTCATAAACCAGTCCAATATTACAGGAAGGGCGGAAACAACTCCGTCCTTCCTGCCGTCGCTGACTTGTTGCAGTCTGTGTCAGGAAACCCGGATACCAGTTTTATGGACGCAGGATTTCCTGTTTCATGTCAAAGCCCAACTATGCCGCGGGTAAAACTACCAGCGGTAATGGGCGAAAGCCTTGTTGGCCTCGGCCATCTTGTGGGTATCGTCGCGCTTCTTGCACGCGCCGCCCACGTTGTTCAGGGCGTCCAGAATTTCCCCGGCCAGCCGGTCCTTCATGGTGCGCTCCGAACGCTGGCGGGAGTAGTTGGTGATCCATCTCAGGCCCAGGGTCTGGCGGCGTTCAGGCCGCACTTCCATAGGAACCTGATAGGTCGCGCCGCCCACGCGGCGGGCCTTGACTTCCAGCTCAGGCATGATGTTTTCCATTGCCTGCTCAAAGCATTCCAGGGCATCCTTGCCGGTTTTCTCGGCAACAGTGGCAAACGCGTCGTACACGATCTTCTGTGCGACGCCCTTTTTGCCGTCCAACATGATGTTGTTGATCAGGCGCGTAACGAGCTTGGAGTTATAAAGGGGATCCGGCAGCACGTCGCGCTTCGCGATATTACCTCTTCTTGGCACTTCGCTTCCCTCCTTCACAATTTATGAATTCATCGGTACTCGAAATAAAACTCCCGTCGATGCCAATGCAGTTTACTTCTCACATAGAAAACCGGACAGCTTCCAGGGGATGTCCATCTATCGTTTGAATATATAAAACCACATTATGCGGCATTAACATCTTAAAAAGGGCAGGGGAAACGTTTTACTTCTTGGCGGCTCCGGCCTTAGGACGCTTTGCGCCGTACTTGGAACGGGCCTGCATTCTCTTCGCCACGCCCTGGGCATCCAGCGCGCCGCGCACGATGTGGTAACGCACACCAGGGAGGTCCTTTACACGACCGCCGCGAATCAAAACCACGCTGTGCTCCTGCAAGTTGTGTCCGATACCGGGGATATAGGCTGTCACTTCGATTCCATTGGTCAGCTTAACTCTGGCGGTTTTACGCAGCGCGGAGTTAGGCTTCTTAGGGGTGTCCGTTCTGATAGCAGTACAAACGCCTCTTTTTTGTGGAGAATCCTGGTTGATGGCGATTCTCTTCTTGGAGTTCCATCCTCTGAGCAGTGCGGGAGCGGTGGATTTTTTCTCAACGACTTCCCTTCCCTTGCGGACCAGCTGATTAAAGGTTGGCATTCCTGCACCTCCTTACTTAAAAAATGATTTGCTTATTTGGAAAAGGAATATGTGCTCCTCCCCGTACGGGGCTAAAAGCACAATCCTCTGCCAGTCATAATGTCTTACCGAGAGGGTATTATATCATGTTTTGGCGCGGATTGTCAATAGGAATGTTCCGTTTTCATGCGGATTTCCCCTGTTTTTGTCTATCCTTATGCCGAAGGCAGCCGCGGATAGGGGACAGTTCGTCTACTTTGACGGAGGAAAAGGCGCCGCCCTCCTGGAAGGCGGCGCCCCGCAACAGCCTAATCGGACTGTCCTGACAATCAAAAATGCTCTGCGATAACATCCACGCCAATTTTGGTCTGCTCCTCGGCGAATTTCTGCTGCTCCTCCTCGGAGGAATTCTCGCTCTCGTCAAAGGCCCCAAGCATAACGAAGAAAACATAATCCCCGTGGCGCACCACCTGGGACGCGCTGACCTTTGCCATATTCATGGGGTACTGGAGGGCCTCGTTCTGCTGCATATTCTGGTAGGCGGTCACGTCCTTCGCCACGTCCTCGCCCTTTCCGTCCACCGCCTTGAACGCCAGGAAGGTGTCCACATGCCCAGACATCATCGGGCCCTCAGCGATAAAGTTCTCCACATTGTCCATGTTGATCCCGTAAACCTCGGTGAGCTGCTGTTCCTCCAGCATCATGGAAGGGATATAGTTCTCCCCATAGGCGGCCTTGACGCTGTCATAAATCTCCTGAAGCACAGTAGCGGAATCGGAGTCCGGCGTTGTATCCGCCCCGTCCTCCGGGTCTTCCGGCACGGGGGCTGTGTCAGGGATGCTGATGGAGCTGGTGTCCGACGGGCCGGAGGCGGGGGTGCTGGAGGAGGATGACGAGCTGGAGCCGCTGCAGCCGGAGGCGGCGGCCATGATCGCCAGCGCGGACAATAAAACTGCTATTTTCTTTTTCATCATTTCATTTTCCTTTCCTTTGGACATTTGATTTTGGGTTAAAGGGTACTGCTGTCTATTAAGTAAATCCTTTGAAGGATTTTACTGCATGGAAAAAAGGTTTAACATTTCATTCAAACAATTTCGGATTTTGCCACCGGAAGCTTCTCCGGCTGTTTTTACTTATAGGATGCCCTTTTTGGGGCGGTTTATCAGCCTTAAAAATGATATTTTCCCATTTTGCGGCGTTTTTTCAAAGGACGCGTTTCAAAAAGAAAGAACGCCTATCAACCCTAAATAGACGTTCCTTCCACAGAACTTACAACATTTTAAACTGTCTTCTTAAAAAAGTCAAGCACAATTCCATCCACCTGCCGGTTTCGGGAAGTATCCCGCTCTCCGAGCCCGACACATCCGCCTGGCAGGTTGACAGCCCGTGGCCGCCCTTTTCAAAGATGTGCAGCTCAAAGGGGACATTGTACCTTCTCAGCGCCGCGGCAAAGAACATGGAATTTTCTACCGGCACAGAGCCGTCCTCCATGGTGTGCCACAAAAAGGTGGGAGGGGTCTGCTCCCCCACAAACCGGTCCAGGGACATCTTCAGCTGTTCCTCCGGGTCATCGCCGCAGAGGTTGGCCAGGGACCCCATGTGGCTGAACTCCCCGGCCAGAATCACCGGATAGCACAGTACCAGCGCGTTGGGCTTGTTGCTGTTTTTGGGAATACCCAGCTTCTGGGGAATATCCTCCCGGTTCCAGAAAACCCCCAGGGAGGCCGCCGCGTGGCCGCCTGCGGAAAAGCCCATAATGGCAATCCGTTCCGGATCCAGGTGCCACTCCCCGGCGCGGGCGCGGATGAGGGAAAGGGCCCAGCTGGCGTCCATCAGCGGGCGGTCCTTCAGGGGCTTTTTGCTGTCTCTTTCCTGATTGACAGAATAGTTCAGCACAAAGGCATGGAACCCGTTGGCGTTAAACCAGACCGCCAGGCTCTCGGATTCCCTGGGGGACAAAAAGGCGTATGCGCCTCCAGGGCAGATAACCACCGCCGGTCGGATATCCCCGCCCAGCATTCCGGGGATGGGGTCCATGACAAAGGTCTTCAGGGTAACTTCCGGATTTTTCTCACGGGTAATCGTCTCATAAAGCATACAGAACGTTCTCCTTTATATCATTAATAGGTGTGCCGTCCGCACAATGCCGCCCCCAAGCAGGGAAGAGCGGTTCAGCGCATGTGGAACTGTCTGCGCAGGAAGGTGAGGCAAAGCCCCATCCACTGCCGGTTTTCGGGCATAATCCCCGCCGGGCTTCCTGCCACGTCCGCCTGGCAGGTGGAAAGGCCGTGTCCCCCTTTTTCAAAGACATGCAGCTCAAAGGGGATATTATGTCTGCGCAGCGCCGCGGCAAACAGCAGAGAATTTTCCACCGGGACAACCTGGTCCTCTCCGGTGTGCCAGAGGAAGCAGGGGGGCGTGTGTTCCCCCACCTTGGTATCGTGGCCCTCCCACGGTTCGGCCCCGTCTCCCCCCGTTCTGGTGGGGACGCCCCTGCGGTCAAAGGGCCCTTCGGAAAGGACGGCGTAGCTTAAAATCAGGGCGTTAGGCCGGTTGCTCCCCTGGGGAATTCCCAGCTCCTGGGCTATCTCCGGGCGGTTCCAGGAAACCCCCAGGGACGCCGCCAGATGTCCCCCGGCGGAAAAGCCTATCACGGCAATCCGCTCCGGGTCCAGGCGCCACTCCTCACTGTGGCTGCGGACACAGGCCATAGCCCAGCTCAGGTCAAAGAGGGGCTTATCAAAGGTTTTGGGATGATCCCCCTTCTTCATCAGGGAATAGTGCAGCACAAAGGCATGGAAGCCGTTGGCGTTCAGCCAAACGGCAATGTTTTCCCCCTCTCTGGCGGAAAGGTGGGTATAACCGCCCCCTGGGCAGACGATAACCGCTGGGCGGATGTCTCCCTCCAGCATACCGGGAATTGGGTCCATCACAAAGGTTTTCAGGGATACCTCCGGAACGCCGGGCCGCTGAATGGTCTGACACAGCATAAGCAATCTCTCCTTTACATTGATATCTCCAAGGCAAAACACAGGTACCTTCCCTGCAAAAAAAAGCTGTTGTACAGCATCCGTGTACAACAGCTTCCTGCGTTCTGCAAATCCAGCAGTTATTCGTTTACTTCTTCCACTGGCGCATCTGCCTGAGAAGCTGCCGCTTCCTCCGCCAGAGCACGGATGGAAAGGCTGATTCTCTTCTTGTCGAAGTCCAGCTCGGTGATCTTTACATCCACCTCGTCGCCGATGTTCAGCACATCCTGGGGCTTAGCGATACGCTGGGTGGAAATCTGGGAAATATGGATCAGACCGTCTACGCCGGGCAGAATCTGGGCAAAAGCGCCGAAGGTTGTCATGGAAACAATCTTCACCTTTACCACAGAGCCGACGCTGTAGCTGTTCTTGAGAATCTCCCAGGGATTGTCCTCGGTCTTCTTGTAGCCGAGGGAAATCTTCCGGGCTTCACGGTCCAGGTCCTTGACATAAACCTCAATGGTATCTCCCACCTTGACAACCTCGGAGGGATGGCGGATGCGGTTCCAGGACAGCTCGGAAATATGGACCATTCCGTCCACGCCGCCCAGGTCCACAAACGCGCCATAGGAAACAATGGATTTCACCACACCAGTGTAGTGCTTATCAATTTCAATCTCGTTCCAGAACTGCTCCTCCTGGGCCTTGCGCTGCTCGCGGAGCACCGCCTTGATGGAGCCCACGGCGCGCTTGCGCTCCGGATTGGTCTCAATAATTTTGAACTCCACTGTCTGCTTGAGCATCACGGAGAGGTCCTCCACCCTGGTCAGCGCCACATGGGATGCGGGGATAAATACCCGCACACTGTTGGTCAGCGCCAGGATACCCTTATTGACCACTTCCACCACAACACCCTTGAGGGTTTCGCCGGTGTCCTTGGCTTCCATGACCTTGCGGATGCCGGCAGCGGCATCCAGGCGCTTCTTGGAAAGCATTACCATGCCCTCTACATCGTTGGTGCGCACAACCAGCAGGTCCAGCACATCGCCGGGCTTATAGGCTTCCTCAATCTTAACGGTGGGGTCGTCAGTGAGCTCCTGCAGCGGAACATAGCCGGTGTACTTGATTCCGATATCCACCTGCACCTCCGTGGGGGTGACGGCCAGAATCGTTCCCTTGACAACGGCGCCATTATATGTAGTAATGGCCGACTGGTTCAGCATCTCCTCAAAATTCTCTTCCTGACTGCTATTGGTCATCAATTCACTCATGGTTTCTTGTACCTCCTTAATTATACGAGCCGGCGTAGACGCACCGGCAGTAACGCCAATGGATTTGCTCTGGAAAACGCCCTCCGGCAAAACAGCCTGCCTGAGCTCGGCCGCTGTCTCCACCAAAAGGGTTGGGCAGTGTTGGGCGCATATCTCCTTCAGCTTGGCGGTATTGGAACTGTGGCGGTCCCCCACGACCACCATCAGACCGGATTTCTCCGCCAGCTCTGCGGCCTCCCGCTGCCTTTCGCTGGTTGCACTACATATTGTATCAAAAATCGAAGGGTTTGTACACTGTTTTTTTGCGGAATTTACGCTTTTTTCCCATTCTAACACGTTAAAAGTGGTTTGCGCAACAAAGACCAGATGTTTCTTTTCAGAAAGTTTACCATTTGACAACATTTTTAACATTTCGTCTTTATTTTTAAAGACCGCCGCAGGCCTGGAGCAATGCCCCAGAGTCCCCTGTACCTCCGGGTGCTTCGGATCGCCCGCTATCAGGATTGTGGTGTCCTCCTCAAACGGGCCGGAAACAATCCGGTGAATTTTGGCCACATAGGGACAGGTCGCGTCGATAATCTCCGCCCCTTGGGCCCGGAGCCTTTCATAAATATCCCGGCCCACTCCATGGGAGCGGATGATAACCGTATCCCCCGGCCCTGCATCCTCCGGGCGCTCCAGAATTCTCACTCCCTGCCGGGCCAGCTCATCCACCATCTGCGCGTTATGGATAATCGCTCCAAGGGTATAAACCCTTTTGCCCTCCCGTATTGCCTGGTACACAATATCCACCGCGCGTTTTACGCCAAAGCAGAAGCCCGCGCTGTGTGCCACTGTAACAGATGCCATAAACATCTCCTTAAGATTTTTGTACTTAGCTTCTATTATACCATACTTTTGCAAATTATCCAGTACCAAAATACGGAGAAGCAAATAAATTTAAAAATTTCAATAAAACTTTTTGGGTGTCATTAGTTCGTTTGGGAAAAGACCGCTTGAAAAGGTCAAAAAAAGAAAAAACATTTAATGTATTTAGGCATCTAAATATGAATTGTCTGACTTTTTAGTCAACCTCCTCCCAATTATCCATTGATGGCCTGTTCATAAATGTTTATGATAAATATAGCCAACGAGGACAAGGCAGAAGGGAGGACACGGCCATGAAAACCGCTGTAATTCCGTCCTCCCGGAAGAGGACGTGGACAGAACATGGAAACAGTCTGAAATGGATACAACGCTGTTTCCATTGCCTTTAAAAAGGCATGTCAGGATTTTCATACAAATCAAAATGATATGAGGATGTGAATATTATGAGCTTTAAAAATACATTACAAAAGTTCGGCATTGAACAGGCGATGAACTACCTCTATAAAGACCCTGAAAAGAACCTGAGGACCATCATAGACTGGGCCGACTGGTTCGCTAAGGGGGAATTTGAGCCCCAGAGAAAGATCATCCGCCAGTCCATTGAGGACCCCTCCCAGCCCTACTACAGCTTCATCCGCCGCCTGGTCAACGATGTTGACCCAAAGGTGATGAAAACCGTCGTAGCCAACTTCTTTATCAACGCCAACCTGATTGGCTGGCCCCAGCAGGAGCAGATGCGCCAGAAGTACGACTGCAACATCCCCTGGTGCATCCTTCTGGACCCCACCTCCGCCTGCAACCTCCACTGCACCGGCTGCTGGGCCGCCGAATACGGCAATAAGCTCAATCTCACCTTTGAGGAGATAGACGATATTATCCGCCAGGGCAAGGAGCTGGGAATCTACATGTACATCTACACCGGCGGCGAACCCCTGGTCCGCAAAGACGACCTGATCCGCCTGTGTGAAAAGCACGACGACTGCGTCTTCCTCTGCTTCACCAACGCCACCCTCATCGATGAGGAGTTCACCGGGGAAATGCTGCGGGTGGGCAACTTTATCCCCGCCGTCTCCCTGGAGGGGGACGAGGCCGCCACCGACTTCCGCCGGGGAACGGGAACCTATCAAAAGGTCATCCGCGCCATGAAGCTGATGCGGGAGAAAAAGCTCCCCTACGGCATCTCCTCCTGCTACACCAGCATGAACTGGGACTCCATCACCTCGGAGCAATATTACGACAGCCTGATTGAGATGGGGGCGTACTTTATCTGGTATTTCCACTATATGCCCGTTGGCAGCGACGCCGCGCCGGAGCTGCTACCCACACCCAAACAGCGCCGGGAGGTCTACCGCCGGGTCCGCAGAATGCGGGCGGAAAAGCCCCTCTTTGCCATGGACTTCCAGAACGACGCGGAATTTGTGGGCGGGTGCATTGCCGGGGGAAACCGCTACCTGCACATCAACGCCAACGGCGACGTGGACCCCTGCGTATTCGTCCACTACTCCAATGCCAACATCCGCCAGGTCAGCCTGCTGGACGCCCTGAGGAGTCCCATCTTCATGGCCTACCACCGGGGCCAGCCCTTTAACGACAATATGCTCCGCCCCTGCCCCATGCTGGAAAACCCGGATAAGCTGCGGCAGATGGTGGAGGAGAGCGGCGCCCATTCCACCGACCCCATGTCGCCGGAAACGGTGGAGCACCTCTGCGCCAAGTGCGACCGCTACGCGGAGCAATGGGCCCCTGTGGCGGATTCCCTGTGGAACTGCCAAGGATGTGACACGAAGACCAGCTGTCCCAACGGAAAGAGCGCAAACTGAGCCATTTAAAAACAGGGGGGACGCCGGGCCCCTCCTGTTTTCCATCCGCTGTATTTTGGTTCTCTCTCCGCCTGTTACCGCTTAGGTGCTGTCAACTGTCAGCTGACAGCTGACAGCTGACATCTAACAGTTCCTTATGGGACGGGTAAGGGCCTTTCTGCCCGTACCCTGGAGAAGGCTGCACAGTCTCTCTGAAAGCTCCAGCATATCCTCCTGCATCCCGCCGTCCAGCCAGTCCAGCAGAAGCCCCACCATGGCGCACCTGTAAAAGCGGGCGAGGGCGGCGACGTCCTCCCCGGAGGCGGCAAGTCCGTCGGTGGCGGCGGTAAAGTATTCCTGCATCAGCCGGAATGTCAGCCGGTTCAGATAGGCCAGAAAGGTATCGCGGGGAAGGTACTGATAGATATGCAGCACCGCGGTCCTGTGCCGCAGTCCATACCGAACCAGCGGACGGATGCATTCAATGGGCTGATGGGGCTGATAGTGGTTTTGTATCAGCTGGTCCGCCTTTTCCTCCATCATCTGCTCGGCCAGGTCGGGAATATCGTGAAAATGATAGTAAAAGGTGTTCCGGTTTACGCCGCACCGCTCCACAATGTCCTTGACGGTGATTTTGTTCACCGGCTTCTCACTCAAAAGCTGTATAAACGCATTCACAATCGCACCGCGTGTCCGTTCCATGGGAAAGCCTCCTTTTCCTGGAGCTTCGGTATAAGCCGCCGGCAGCTATGTCCACGCACAGACATAACTTTTTTAGGTCATAAAAACATTATACTGGCTCCGTCCGGAAAATGCAACCAAAAAACGACGCCTTTTTCAGACGCCGTTTTCAAGGAGAGAAGCTATGTCCTTCAAAGAAAGTCAAAAAAAACACCTGTACAAAATCATTCCCATTGCGGCGACAGTTATATGCACGATGCTCTTTGTTTTGGCGATCCGTCCCGCCCTTGGGCAGAGTCCGGCATCCCTGCTCCCTCAAAATCGCTGGCTGGCTTTCCTAGTGGTGATACTGCCTTATGCTGTCAAAAGCCTCACAGTGGTTTTTCCCCTGATAACGCTTTATCTGTTGTCAGGGGCCGTGTTTTCCCTCCCGTCGGCGATTCTGGTCAACCTGCTGGGCCTTGTTTTCTGGGCCTCCATTCCCTACCTGCTGGGCAAACTCATCGGCCCCTCCCGCCTGGAAAGGCTGCACAAAAGATACCCCAAACTGGAAATTCTGGATATCCTGCGCCGGAAAAGCGGGGTGTGGTTTACGGTTTTGGCCAGAGCCTCCGGCCCGCTTCCAGGGGACATTGTCAGCCTATATTTTGGCTGTATGGGACTGGGCTTTCCCTCTTATCTGGCGGGGAGCATTCTGGGAGTTGCCCCGACTATGGTGGCAGCCACTGTTCTGGGCGAACAGATTTCACACCCAAACACGCCGGGGTTCTGGATTGCGGCGGCGGCCAGCGCCGCTGTAGCGCTGGCTTCCCTCCTGGCCTGCCGGCGGGCTGTCAGGGAAAGGAATCACTGACCATCTTCCGTTTTATTCCCATCGGTCAACAGCGGGCGGTTGTCCTTGGGAAGCTCCACCAGTTCCACAATCTCCCCCATAATTCTCTTGCTCACCGCCTTCATCTCCCTTGGAACGTTGGCCTGCACCCCCAGGCTGTCAAAGCGGATCAGCTCACCATACTTTATGGTAACAACAGACCGGAAGCGCAGTGGCAGGTCAAAGGAAATCCCCACCGGCAAAATATCCGCGCGGGTCTGCATGGCCACCAGCGCGGCCCCGGATTTTGGCCTTTGGGGGATGCCGTCCTTGGAGCGGGTGCCCTCCGGGAACATGGCCAGCACCCGGCCGGATTTCAGGGTATCCACCGCAAAGTCAATGGCGCTGCTGTCCCCCTTTCCCCGCTCCACGGGAAAAGCGCCCAGTCCCCTGATAATCAAGGAGACAAATTTATTCTGAAACAGCTCCTGCTTTGCCATAAAGAAGAGCTGGGTCTTCAGCTTCTGGGCGATAAAGAGGGGGTCCATATTGGTGCGGTGGTTGGAACAGACCATATACCCGCCCCCCTCCGGGATGTTCTCCACCCCCTCGTACCGCATTTTATAGAGAATGTGAATCAGCAGGTTGGTGACAAACTTGGCGATTGCGTAAAATACCGACATCCCGCTCACCGCCCGTCCCGCTGGAAAAGCCTGTTCCGGGCCAGCGTCTCCAGCTCGTCAATAGATTCCTCCAGGGAAAGACTTGTGGTGTCCACCAGCACCGCGTCAGGGGCCTGAGCCAGGGGAGAGGCCGCCCGGTGGGAGTCGTCGTAATCCCGCTTTTTCAGGTCCTCCAGCACCTGCTCAAAGGTACTGGGGTCGCCCTTTTCGCTCAACTCCCTGTGGCGGCGGGCCGCCCGCGCCTCGGCGGAGGCGGTGAGGAAAATTTTCAGGCTGGCATCGGGCAGGATGGTGGTACCGATATCCCTTCCGTCCATCACCACATTGTTCTGCCGGGCAATATCCCGCTGGAGGGAGAGGAGAAACTCCCGGACCTCCGAAATGGAGCCCACCTGGGAGGCCGCCATGGAGACAGCGGGAGTGCGTATCTGGTCAGACACATCCTCCCCGTTGAGGTACACCCTCTGCTGCCGGGCGTCGTTATAGCGCAGCTGAAGGGTAATTTTTCCCAAAGCGGGGACGGTGTCCGCGGGGCGGGAGGGGTCTCCCCCCTGGTCCAGCACATATTTCCCAATGCTGCGGTAGAGCGCTCCGGTATCCACATAGAGGAAGCCCAGGCGCTTGGCCAGTTCCCTAGCGATAGTGGTCTTTCCAGCCCCGACCGGGCCGTCCAGTGCGATGGATAGCATAAATGAATCGCCGCCTTTCCGGTAAAGGTTCCGCGGAACCTTATTTTTATTAAAAAATGCAAGCCGCCCGCCCGTATTTGTACTAACGGTACTTGGGGACAGACTGTTATTGACTATTATACCATAGAGCGCAGCGAAATGGTATAATTTGCCATGTTTTCCGGCTGCCCCGGCAGGGGCGAGGAAAACGGCATCAAAATCTATAATAGTCGCTTTGCGACTATTATACCATAACTTATACAGAAATGGTATCGGGAAATCCGGAAAAGAAAAATGTGATTACAAATGCCCGCCGCGTTCAAAGCTCTCTGAACGCGGCGGGCATTTCTGTTTCGCCGGTCAACAAACGGTCATCCGGCGTTTTCTCCCGCGGCCTCAATGATGCTTTGGGCCGCCAGATAACCTGTCGAAAAGGCAATCTGCAAATTAAACCCGCCTGTGTACGCGTCCACATCCAAAACCTCCCCGGCAAAAAACAGTCCTCCTGCCAGCTTGGACTCCATGGACGGCTTGACCTCTGACACCTTTACCCCGCCGGAGGTGACAATGGCCTCCTCAATGGGCCGGAAGGCCACCGGTGTCAGAGTAAAATTTTTGAGCAGGGAGATAAACGCCCGCCGCTGCTCCTTGGTAATCTGGTTCACCTTGGTGTGGGAGGGTATCCCGCTGCGGGATACCGCCACAGGGATCAGCTTGGCCGGGAGCAGAGCCCCCAGGGCGTTGCCGAAATCCTTGTTTTGGTTCTGGGCAAAGTCCCGCAGAAGGCGGGCGTCCAGCTGCCCCTCGTCCAGGCCCGGCTTCAGATCAATGGAAAGGGTGAAGTCGGCGAAGCGTTTGGGGTCGATGTGGGCGGAGGCGGAGAGCACCAGCGGCCCCGACACCCCAAAATGGGTGAACAGCATCTCCCCCAGCTCCTGGAACACTGGCTTTTTCTTTTTCCGGTCGGTCAGCGTCAGGGTGACGTTGCGCAGGGAAAGGCCCATCATGGCGGAGCAGAAAGGCTCCGCCGTCAAAATGGGGACCAGGGAGGGGCGGGGCTCCACAATCTCGTGGCCCGCCTGCCGGGCCAGAGTATAACCGTCCCCGGTGGACCCGGTGAGGGGATAGCTCATCCCCCCTGTGGCAATGACCACCGCCGGAGCGGAAAGGGCGGTCCCATCCTCCAGGACCACACCGCGCACCCTGCCGTCCTCTATGGAAAGGGAGGTGCACCGCCCGGTAATCAGCTTTGCCCCGTTCCCCCTGGCAAAGGAGACCAGGGCATCCACAATGTCTACCGCCTTGTCCGATACAGGGAAAACCCGGTTGCCCCGCTCCACCTTCAACGGCACCCCAAGCCCCTCAAAAAAGGCCATGACGTCCGAGGGGGAAAAGGCGTTGACCGCACTGTACAAAAACCGCCCGTTCCGCTTTACCATGCTGATAAAGGTGTCGTTGGAGCAGCGGTTGGTGACGTTGCACCGCCCCTTCCCGGTAATCATCAGCTTGCGGGCAGGCCTGGCATTGCTCTCCACGATGGCGGTGCGCAGCCCGGCCTCCGCCAGCTTTCCCCCGCAGAGCAGCCCCGCCGCCCCGCCGCCGACGACCACCGCGTCATACCGCCCACTCACAGGCGGCCTCCGCCGGATGCGGCGCAGTTAAAAACAAGTTTCATAAACGTTTCACCCTATTCTGATTCTGCTGCACGAAACAGCGTCTCCCGGCCCGTGGAAGAGATCAGAAACGGCTTAAACGCCGTTTCTGAGGGTCTCTATCCCCGTTTGCTGTCTACCTTTTCGTATACGTTGTAATCGTCCCAAATGTCCTCAAGCCGCCGGAAGGTGTCCGCCACCTCGTCCCGCTTTTTCAGCCCGATGGAGACAATCAGGGCGTTGACAATGCTTAGCGGGGCAACCAGGGAATCCACAAAGGAGGCCATGTCGCTCCTGGCCAGCAGGACGCGGTCCGCATTCTCGGCCACCGGGGAGAGATGGCTGTCCGTTACGGCAATGATCCTCGCCCCCCGGCTCTGGCAGTAATGCACCGCGCTCACCGTCCGCTTGGAATAGCGGGGGAAGCTGATGGCGATAAACACGTCCTCCGGCCCAATCCGCAGAATCTGCTCAAACAGTTCGCTGGTGCTGGAGGGATTTACCAGAACAACATTGTCAAAGATATAGTTGAAATATGTACTGAGGAATACCGCCAGGGCCGACGAAGAGCGCACCCCCATGATGTAGATACGCCGGGCGGCGATGATATCGTCTACTGCGCCGTTAAAATCCGTGCGGGAGGTCTCCTCCAGAGTGCGGCGTATCTTCTCGATATCCAGGTTGAGCACCTTGGAGAGAACGTCCGACGTTCCAATCTGGTCGTTGGTCACTTCAATCCGCTGCACCGAGGTCAACCGGTTGCGGATCATCTCCTGAATGGCCCGCTGGAGCTGGGGATAACCCTCATACCCTATCTCCGAGGCAAAGCGGACCACCGTCGATTCGCTGACCCCCACCGTCGCGCCCAGCTTGGAGGCGGTCATAAACGCCGCCTTGTCATAATGGTCTATGATGTACTGCCCAATCAGCCGCTGCCCCTTGGAAAAATCCGGCATCTGGCGCTGTACAAGACTGATCAAATCCCTGTTCATCCTGGCATGTTCCTCCGTTATCTGTATTCCCTCTGTATGAGGGACCCGTACCATCTATCTTATCCCTTCCGGAGAGAAAAATCAAGCCAAAATGCAGGAAATAGTAAAAAAGTCCTGCAAAAAAGAAAAAAATCTGCCAGATTTCCGGTAAATGGAATTTTTTCCCTGAAATCGACAGCATGTCAATGGTGAAAAGAAGCAGTCCTTCCAGGAAATACAGGGAAGGGATACGTCTTCTTGGCAGCCTGGGACTGATTCCGTTCCAAATTGGGAAAAGTCAGCGGCGGCAGCCAATGTACATCTGTCTTTTATATAAGGACATTTTTTTCTCCGTAAACATGGATTTTTTCCTCTTTTTGAGGGACGCATCTGGGAGGCAAGCAAAAATCAGGCCGAAAAGCCTGTTTATCAACGCTTTTCCGGCCTGATCTCCGCATTATGTGAAGTGCTGATTCAGATAGAAATTCATTTTTCCGGTTTTCCCGCCCTTATGGGGGAAAACGCTGGGTCCGGGTTAAACCCCGCCAAAAGCAGCTTGGTGGACATTGAAGCATGGGGACTGCTTCAATGCAAAAAATAGGCGGGACGCTCCGGCCTGGCAGGGGGGACCTCCGGCGTTCCCATCCCTGGAACCGATGCCGTGGAAAGGCCGGAGCCCATTTCCATAATCTGGGTCTGTCTCAGGTGCTCCTGATAGCGGGAGAGGACCGCGTCCTCCAGCTCCTTGCGTGCCTGGGGGGAGATGGGGTGGGCGATGTCCCGGTAAACACCCCCTTCATCCCTGCGGCTGGGCATGGCGACAAACAGACGCTGGGGCCCCTCAATGACCTTGATATCGTGGATGGCCAGGTCGTTGTCAATGGTTACTGAAACGACGGCGCGCAGGCGGGCGTCCTGATAGGTCCTCCGGATACGGATGTCTGTGATGTTCATCATGTTACATGTTACCTCCTTGAGTCAAAAGAATGTAGACCGGTTCGCCTTTAGTATGGGGCCGTTTTTCCAGAAGTATACATTGGCTGACAAAAAATGGAGGAGCTGGGGGGCTGGGTACTCTCATATTTTCCCCCTGTTTTATGCTCTACAGATTATTGACATTCTTACTAAGTTATGTTTAACTATAGATTTGTAACATAAAAAACATATCAAACGAAAGAAGGAACCGTATGTCACAAGCACAAGCCGCGGGCCGTCCCGAAAACAAGATGGGCGTCATGCCCATCCCCAAGCTGCTGATTTCCATGGCCCTGCCCATGATGATCGCCATGCTGGTACAGGCCCTTTACAATGTAGTGGACAGCGTATTCGTCTCCCAGCTGGGGGAGAACGCCCTTACCGCTGTTTCCCTGGCCTTTCCCATTCAAAACTTGATGATTGCCGTTGCCACCGGCACCGGGGTGGGCGTCAACGCCCTGCTCTCCAAAAGCCTTGGTGAAAAGAATTTCCCCCTGGTCAACAAAGCTGCCATAAACGCTGTTTTTCTCTATGTGTGCAGCTATCTGCTCTTTTTGGTGTTCGGGCTGACTGGGGTCCGCTTTTTCTTCACCTCCCAGACGGATGTGGCGGAAATTGTGGAATACGGCGTGGACTACCTGCAAATCTGCTGCATTGCCTCCTTCGGGCTGTTTTTGCAGATTTGCTTTGAACGCCTGCTCCAATCCACCGGCAAAACCTTCCACACCATGCTGGTGCAGGGGGTTGGCGCGGTGATGAACATCATCCTGGACCCCATCTTCATTTTCGGCCTGCTGGGGATGCCCCGAATGGAGGTTGCGGGGGCGGCGCTGGCCACGGTACTGGGGCAGATTGGCGGGATGCTGGTGGGGCTTTTCTTCAACCTGGCAAAGAACCCGGAAATCCACCTCTCCCTGCGAGGCTTCCGCCCCGACTGGCAGACCATCAAGCGCATCTATGCCGTTGGCGTGCCCTCCATCGTCATGGCCTCCATTTCTTCTGTTATGACCTTTGGGGTGAACAAAATTCTCCTGGCCTTCAGCTCCACGGCCACGGCGGCCTTTGGGGTGTATTTCAAGCTGCAAAGCTTCATCTTCATGCCAGTATTCGGGCTGAACAACGGCATGGTGCCCATCATCTCCTACAACTATGGCGCGCGGAATAAGGCGCGCATCATCCATACCATCAAGCTGAGCATTGCCTATGCAGTGCTTATTATGGTAGTAGGATTCGGAATTTTCCAGCTGTTCCCGGATAAGCTGCTGGCCATGTTCAACGCCTCCCCGGAGCTGCTGGCCATCGGCGTGCCCTCCCTGCGGATTATCAGCGTCAGCTTTTTGTTTGCGGGGTTCTGCATTGTGGCGGGGTCGGTGTTCCAGTCCATGGGCAACGGGGTACACAGTTTGATTGTCTCGGTAGCCCGTCAGTTGGTCGTGCTGCTGCCGGTGGCGTTCCTGCTGTCCCTGACGGGCAGGCTGGAGGCCGTATGGTGGGCTTTCCCTATTGCGGAGCTGGTCTCGGTGGCATTAAGCTCCCTGTTCCTGTTCCAGACCTACAAAAGGGTGATTAAGCCCATCGGCACAGAAAATCAATAACCTAACCTCCAAACCACAAAACCCCCTCAGCCGAACCCGCAAGGGCCAGGCTGAGAGGGTTATTTTTGTTATTCTCATTCTTCCCGGTCGCAGTACGCCGCTATCCGCCCCGCGCCGTCTATGGTGCAGGTAAACAGCATCAAATCCCATTCCCCTGCCTTGATCTCCTCCATGTCGGGGGTGTCAAACTGCTTTACCCCAGAAACGGCATAGTCAAAGACGGTTCCGTTCATATCGGTAAAGGTCACGCTGTCCCCTGGGGACAGGTTTTTCAGCCGCCCGAAGTGCAGGCGGTAGTTGTGGGCCACCAGCAGCATATCGCCAGTCTGGACAGATCCCTGGTACCGGCATGGGGCAAGCTTCAAAAGCTGGTCACTCCAGTCCCGCAGGACGGGCAGGGTCAGGCCCAGGGCGGGCAGGGAAAGGGTCCCGATATACTCCGCGCCATTGACCGTCACGGTGGGCAGTTCCGCGGCATCCGCCGGGGTGTCCTCCTCTGGGACCATCTCCGGGATCAGCGGCCCGGCGCTCCCCGCCTCCTCCTGGGAGGGTTCGGGGAGCTGGGCGATAATCTGCTGGAGGGAATCCTCCGCCTGCCGCGCCGCCTGGTTTTCCTCCCCCAGGTTGCGCAGGGTGAGGAGGAGGGCCGCCAGAAGCAGCAGGCCCCCCGCCCAGAGCAGGACCACGGATACAGGGTTACTCCTTCTTTTCTTCATCGTTTTCCCCGGCTTTCCTGCGGCATATCAGCCCGGCGGCAGTCAGCAGGACCCCGATATACAGCAGCATCCATATGACCTGCCAGTCCATGCCAGTCAGGGGAACATCCTCATCCAGGATGTAAACCCATTCGCCCTTGTCAGGGTTCCAGACCTTTTTGTAGGTTCTGGTCTCTCCGTTGGGGTATTCAATGGTAACCTCGTCAGGGCTGTCCGGGTCGTTAGGGTCCGGCAGTTCGGGCGGGGGTTCGGGGGTGCTGGAACTGCTGGTGTTGCTGGAACTGCTTGGTTTGCTTGAACTGCTCGATTTACTGGAACTACTGGAGCTGCTTGAACTGCTGGAATCGCTGGAACTGCTTGGTTCGCTTGGTTCACTGGGTCTGCTGGGTCTACTGGAACTACTTGAACTGCTCGAACTGCTTGAGCTGCTCGAACTACTTGAGCTGCTCGAACTACTTGAGCTGCTCGAACTACTTGAGCTGCTCGAACTACTTGAGCTGCTCGAACTGTCCTTGTGATTGGTGAACAGAATGCTGCTATGCTCACCGGCGGAAATTGTTCCCTCCTTGTCGCCTGTCACCGTGGTGTCGTAGCCGTTCTTGTTGGCTTCCTTCTCCTCGACGGTATACTTCGTCCCTTCGGGCAGGCCGGAAAGAATATACTCCTCACCATGCTTTAGAGTAAAGGTTATTTTTCCTTCGGTGTTCAGGGCTACATCCTGCGGCGTCAGCCCAGTTGCGTCCTTTGCTCCCTTGGTAAATGTGTATGTTCCGGTAAGGGCGTTTCCTTTGATGTCGGTCAGGGCTACAGTAAATTCAAAATCCTTATTCTTTTCTCCGCCGTTGCCAGTTACCGTCTTGCTGATTTTCAGCTTGCCGGTAGGGCTATGCTTAACGTTGGTATAGTGTACAACTGCTGTAACTGGAGTATTTGTACCCAGTGTTCCTTTGACAACATTTTTATTTACTGTCCCGGCCTGGTCAACCTCTGCGGTAATGTCATAACCGTCTGCCAGCTCTTCCGTTACAGTGTATTTTGTTCCCACAGGCAGGCCAAGAATGATAATCTCCTCATCATCGTGCAGCTTGATGGTATCACCGCTGGTAATGGTTTCCTTGCCGGTTCCATCCTCATTTTTCTGTTCTCTGCCCCCATACTGGTAGCTTCCGGGGGAGTCCAGTTCTACTTTAAAGGAGAATGCTTTGTCATTCGTTTCATCTTCTTCACCAACGACCGTCTTTTTGATGATCAGATTGCTAGACTTGTTGTCCTTGTTGTTGACAAACGCGGCGTTAAAGGTCACGTCTTTGACAATCGTCCCTTCTATGTAGCCGAATTCTGGATACACATGCCATTCATCACCCGGATCAACCTCTTTTACAGTAAACTTAGTTCCCTCAGGCAGGCCCAGAATGGTGATGGACTCGTCATGGTGGAGTACAAACTGATCCTTGTCGCCTATAGTTTGCTTCACTGCGCCGACCTTATCATCGCCATAGAAATAATAGAAGTCGCCCTCCAGCGGCTTGTCGCCTTCCATCAGCGTTATGGTAAAGGTAAAGTTCTTTGTATAGTCGCCGTCTGAACCGTTTATTACCCATTTGCTGATGGTCAGTTCTCCGGTTTCGGTTTTTTTCGGGTCCGTATTCTGGTCTGTCACCACCACCATATTCAGAAGACTGAACAGGTTGGTCAGATCGATTTTCCCCAGATTGTCTTTCCTGACATTTGAATCCGAACCCTTATAGTCGCGCTCGGTAATTCTTTCCTGCTGCACTCTGGTCCGGACAAAGCCGGTTTTTGTAACAAAGAAGGGATTAAAATGCTTTCCGCCGTCCTCGTCATGGAGGCCGTAATCCTTAAATGCGTTCAGTCCAAAATGCAGGTTCATGTTGCGGGGAGTATCTGTCCCCTCCAGCGCAGCATCTTTCCAGCCATTAAGAGAGAAATCTTTTTCCTTCAGGGACGGCTGTACCTGCATAATAGCGGTAAGGTCCTGCAAGGTAATGTCAACGTCGTTGCCCATGGCGTACTGACGCATACTCTGGGTCAGACGGCCTACATCAGCCGCAACGCTGACGCCGTCGTCCTCTGTGCCTGCATCCGCGTATATTCCATAGGTGCCTACTACCACGGGAATAACTGTGGGGTTAATTTCATAACCGGCAGGAGGTGTTGTCTCCTTCAGGAAATAACGGGTGTTGCTGCTGTTGGCCCATTTCATTTCGGCCTCGCCAGCTTTACTGCTATCACCTGTAGGGGAGAAAACCAACATTCCGTCTTTATCGGTCTTACCAGAAGAGACCTTTCCGGAACAGTTCTTACCATCGTAATTGCTATACAGGGTAAACCCTGTATCCTCCAAGGGGTTTCCATCCTGGTCAATCTTCTTCACATACAGTTCCCGGCGCTCGTTGGGAATATAAATCAAAGAGCGGAAATCCCGATTGAACTGTTTTACGCTGAGAAGACGGAATTTGTCAGTTGTAATTTTGTGAAAGAGTCCATCCACGTTTTCCCTGATCTTCTGATTAACTTCGTCCTCCGTCATTCCCTCTGTTATGCCTTCCCGGAGCTTTGCTCTTAGTTTCTGATAGCTCTCACCTGCATTGACGCCGGAAATCCCCAAATCATCCAGGACATTTTTTGGAATAATCCCGTACACCATCTGCAAATCGCCCTTTGGATTATAGAGCAGATAACGGTTGGCCAGGCCCGGCAGGTCGTCCAGCGTGCCTTTCAACCGGTTGTTCTCATGGTCCCATTCCAGATGCCAGTCGGCTGTGCCATCGGCAGCGGCCTGCATCAGGGCCGCGCCCAGTACGGCGGCCCGCCAGAAAGGTACTGCGTCGCCATAACCCTTTTCTATCTTCACGGAATTGAAGCCGACAATGTTGCCGCCATAAAGTGCCATCCAGGGAATTTCTCCCTGTGCTGCTTTTTCGTTTTTCAGCATAGGAACCGCAACCACCAGACCATTGGAAGCCTCCCCTTCCGGTACCGGTTCGGGGCCGACGATAAGCTCGTTTTGGGCATCATCCAATGTGGCATAATTGAGGCTTTGCGCACTGCTGATATTGGAGAAGGAACAGGCATAAGCCCCGGTAGTCCAGCGGTTGGCCACTGAAAGCATAGAGGTCTGCGTGTCATAATGGAGTACAATGTCAATCGGCTGCCTGCGGTAGCCCAGTGGGGGAGCGGTCTCCTTCAATATATAATATTGGTCGCCCCTGTCGGCAAAGTTGAAATACTGATCCTCTCCTGTCTGGAATGTGGCGTAGCCGTCCTGGTTTGTGGTAAGAGTAACCAGAGATGTGCTATCGGTTTCCCTGACATAAAATTCATTCTTTCCCTCAATCTCGCTGTCCGTATAGAGACACTGAATAGCGCCCGTGTCATTTGGGGCACAGATACTTGCCTCATAGAGCTTGAACTCTACATTTGCAACAGGGCTGCCATACTGATCCACCTTCATAATGCGCTGGGGCAGCTTACTCTGTAGGTTAAAGCGTAAGGCAAGGCTGGAGTCATAGTTGCCCCGCTCCAGGTAAAACATTTTCAGGGTATGGGAGGTGTTGCTGGCGAAGGTATTCGCAGTATCGCTCATCCATCGAACATCATCCTCTTTGCCAGCCGCTCTAAATTGATCTCTAATAGTAGTTTCAATTACACATTCACTAGGCGCCTGCCCACTGGTATATTCTGGAATGCCCGGCTCAGTCCCATTTCCCCCGTAACCACGCCCGACATATACCCCGCCGGTGGCAAAGTCGATAATGCCATAAAGATCACTGTGTATTCCGCCGATATCCAGCACAAGCACATCGTCAATAAACACCCATACGTCATCATCTCCAGAAAATTCAAAGGTCATGGGCTTATTGCCGCTGCTGGTGACAACGTTACCATTTAAGGACTGGCGGAAATTCACTTCCACCGTCATGCCCAGGTGGTGGTTCATGGTGTTGCGGGAGCAGGGTACGCTACTGGTCAGCTTTTCTTTTCCATTTTCTTTCTTTATTCCATTAAACACTTCGTAGCCCTTGTTAAAGGGGAAAAAATTTCCAACGCTGTCCTCTCCATCCGTTCGGGTGGTAGCTGGCGCGTCATATAGGATAAAATGGTTTCCGCCCTCCTGGCTGAATTCGGCAAAGTTTTTCCGCATGTTATAGTAGTAGTAGCCTTCATCGTCTAATTGAAACAGACCGGTAACATCTGTATAGCTGGTTTTGTTACTATGATCATCTGTGGGGTCAAAAAGGTATTGCAGGGATTCACTGTCTTGCTCAATGTCCCCGCCCCAAGTTCCAATAACCGTATCACTTAAATTTTGGACATTAATGGAGTCATAGGTGTAACCTTCGTTAGCGGTACCTTCCGCTTCTTTATCATTCTTATGATCGCCAGTGAGTCTCCAGTCTTTAATTAACTCATGATTCCTATATTGGGGATTGCTTTCATCTAAACCCAGCATTCTTTTTTTGGCTAAGTCTAAATTTATTTCAGGATAGCCATCCCTCAGGACATTTTTTACAATTTGCTCCATACCGGCATATTTTTTACCATACCGGCAATTCTCACCTGCGCCCTTATTCCAAAGTCCAGCATGAATCAGGCCATCACCAAAAAGAAGGAGATGTCCCTGATTGATGCCTACATTCCAATCATCTACGGTTGAATATTTGGTGGGGGTTGTACTAGGTGCTCCTTCCCCTCCCTCCTCATGATAATGGTTGTCACTCTTAGGAAGAATGTCCCCCTCAGGTGCAAAAGGTTCTTTAGTCTGTGCCCAGTAGTCAAACAGGTTGACCTTGACATTTTGGGGGTTGGCAGGAGTGACAATGTGATCCTCTTTTACCTTACCCCAATCTTTTAAAATAACTGTGTAATTAAGTATTTCAGGTTTGGTCTTAGAATCTTTAGCTACTGCATTTCCATTCTCATCTACTAATGTATAATCAGTCATACAATTAGAATTTACAATAAGCTGATAATCAGTACCATCCTTTGTCTGTTTTTCAATATATGCCTGAACTATCAACTTGGAACCATCCACAAAGGAAGTAGGTTTTTCTACTATTTTCCATTTAATGTTAACCTGACCCCATTTATTCCTAGGACTTGAAAGATCCTGCATTTTGTAGTCTTTCCATTCCCACTCTATTTTTTCTCTCTCTATGGCCCACTGTCCTGTAGAAACTTGTTCTGTTTCAATTTCAAAACCGCCGTTTTTTAATTTATTATAGGTATCGCCAGAGGATGGCATTTTTGCATCGTCTGGTGTTCCCCAGGCCCTAATTTTGGTAGGAAGAACCGTATTCGTTAATTGCTGGATAATTTTATCGTCACTTTTACCGTCGAAATCCTTTAAATTTTCAATTAGTGCTGTAGTTGTTGGTGGAATGCCGGTTTCAATCACTTTTACATCTGTTCCATCCCGTGGGACAAATCCCCACCAGTTGAGATATTTATCTACTGTAGTAGCCATTATCTCCCCTTCCCCAATCTCCACCACCACCATCAATTCCTCCGCCCCCTTGGCAAGGGCGTACTCCTCCGGCAGTGCTGCGGTCAGGATATACGTCCCCTCCCAGGCCCCCTCCTCCGGGAAAGCTGTCAGGTCCCAGGTCAGGATAAGAGCTTTGGCATATGTGGGCGCAGTATCCCCTCCAGCATCCGTTTCGGTGTCCGTCGGGGCGTTGGTGTCTATTAAAGTGTCTGTCGGGGTGCTTTCCGGGGTTCCCTCTGGGGGCTCGTTGGAAGGATTGTCCACCATTGTGTTTTCGGTGTCCTCTGTGGCATCTTTTTCAGCGTCTTCCGGGGCGTCCTCCGGGTTTTCCTCCTCCTTGTCCGCGTCCTTTGCGGTGTCCGCCTCGGTGTTTATCATAACGGTTTTGGGCAGGTACTCCGCCAGGATTTCCCGCGTGATAGGGGTTTCCGGGCTTGCGACGGGCAGAGGCAGATACCAAAGTCCGGTTTCTTCACTGTAGACCAGATATTCTTCCTCATCAACCCACGCCCATTCGGCAACGCATCGATTGCAGAGAAATGAGCATTCACCATTCGCCTCAAAACCGCATTGTTCGGTGTGGTCGGTATGGTGCGGGCAAAGATTTTTACAATATTCACACTCATAGGCACAGGGAGAAACACCCTCCACATACCCGCAGGTTTCATCATGCGCCGTGTGATGGGGGCACAGGTTTTTCTGCTCCTCCTGGCACAGCTTGCAGACGTATTTGCAGGGACTCTCACCCTTTATGTAGCCGCAGCTTTCGTCGTGGATGGGGTGGTTTGGGCAGACCGGGAGAGACGGATCCGCCGTCTTATTGCATATTTCGCAGGAATAGTTGCACTCCGCCCCTTCGCCCCCTTCATCCGGGTCATGGAAGCCGCATTCGTCGCTGTGGTCCTGGTGGTGTTCGCACAGGCTGACGCAGTAGTAACATGAATGTTCGCAGGAGTGCTTTCCCTCTATGTAGCCGCAGGAATCGTCGTGCTCCATGTGCTTCGGGCAGACCTTGACCCATTGGTCTTGTGTCCCGTCGCTATCGGGATTTTCGTTTTTGTCGGGATCTTTATCGCCGATGTTGTCACTCTCGGTCTTGTCGCCGCCGGGTTCCTTATCGCCGATGTTATCGCCCTCGGTTTTGTCGCCGTCAGGTTCTGTATCGCCGGTGTTATCGCCCTCGGTTTTGTCGCCGTCAGGTTCTTTATCGCCGGTGTTATCGCCCTCGGTTTTGTCGCCGTCAGGTTCTTTATCGCCGGTGTTGTCACCCTCGGTGCTGTCGCCACCGGATTCTTCATCGCCGGTGTTGCCGTCCTCGGTGCTGTCGCCACCGGATTCTTTATCGCCGGTGTTGTCACTCTCGGTACTGTCACCGCCGGGATTGTCCCCATCGGTTTGATCATCGCCAGAGGTATCCCCGCCGGCGGCACTGTCATCAGGGACGTTTTCATCTTGGCCCCCTTGGCTTTGTGTCCCTGGTTCAGAAGAACTGTTTGGATTAGAGCTTGCCTCATCTATTACCTGGGTTACCGGCTCCGTTTCGGCAGAATCACCCGCATAGGAAATCTGCCCGAAAGCGGAAAAGAGGATGCACAGGCTCAGGGCCAATGCAAAGGGCCTCTTCCAAAAACGATTTCTTCTCAAAATACACACTCTCCTTATTATGTTCTATATATTGAATAACAGTACAAGGAACGGCAAAACTTGATTTTTAGAACATTTTCCAGCCGCCCCCAAAGAAGATTTTACCTAAAGATGAGTTTAATTATACCACATTCCCCACCCGTGTACAATACCTGATTTGTACATTTTATCGACAAAAGATGGCTTGACAATTCACTTACGCCAGATTTCCCCGCAACATAAAACAAAATGGAGATTTAAGCAGAACCAAGTCGATTTTGGCCGCCATAAATTTAATAAAAATCATAATCAGAATGGTCCTTGACATGAGTATGAAATCGTACTATAATAATAGCCGCCGTCAAGTACGAAATCATACTCAATGGAGGGAACGCAATGAAGCCAAAGCAGGGGAGCGAAATGCGGGAATTTGACCGGCTGTTCCGAAAAATAGAGCAACGCTATCACAATATCTCCCTTAAAATGGGGTTATCCGATACCGCCGGACAGATTTTATACGCCATGATTGAGTTGGGGGACGGCTGTCTCCAGACGGAGATTGCCAGATGGTACTCATACAGCAAGCAGACGATCAGCTCTGCGGTAAAGGTAATGGAGCGAAAAGGGCTGCTCCGGCTGGAACCAGGGAAGGGACGGGATATGCACCTACACCTGACCCCAGCGGGGCAGCAACTGGTGGAACGGACCATATATCCGATGATTGACATGGAAAACAGCGTTTTTTCTGCCATGTCACCAGAGGAAAGACGGGAGTTCCTGCGGACCATCCGCAGATATGTGGATATTTTTATGGCAAAGAGCGGGGAACTCCTCCACAAAATGGAGGAGGAAACCGAGAAGGGAGCAAATACATGAGAATACAGCTTTCAGACCACTTTACCTATAATAAATTGCTTCGTTTTTCCATTTCTACTGTACTTATGTTAATCTGCACATCCCTTTACAGCATTGTGGACGGCTTTTTTGTCTCCAACTTTGTGGGCAAGCAGCCCTTCGCCGCACTCAACCTGATCTTTCCCGTATTGATGGGGGTGGGGACAGTAGGCTTTATGATAGGCTCCGGGGGCAGCGCCATTGTGTCCATTGCCCTGGGGGAGAAAAAGCCGGACCAGGCCAACGAGTACTTTTCCATGATGGTGGGGGCCACCGCGATATTTGGGACAATTCTGTCGGCCATAGGCTTTATCTTTACACCGCAGATTTCCGCGGCCCTGGGGGCCTCCGGCGATATGCTGGGCTACTGCGTGCTGTACGGTCGGATTCTGTTCGCCGCCGACCCCTTTTTCATGCTCCAGATTGTCTTCCAAAACTTTTTTATCGCGGCGGAAAAGCCGGTTTTAAGCTTAAAGATCAACATCATCTCCGGTGTGACCAACGGGGTGCTGGATTTCCTGTTTATCGCTGTGTTCCGCTGGGGGCTGGCGGGCGCGGCGGCGGCCACCGCCATCGGCCAGATTTTGGGGGCGGTCATCCCCATCTTTTACTTTGCCAGGGAAAACGACAGCCTCCTCCGGCTGCGGTTCGCCCGCTTTCAGGGCCGGGTTTTCTGGAAAGCGTGCATCAACGGCTCCTCGGAGATGGTGTCCAACCTGTCCTCCTCCCTGGTCAACGTCCTCTATAACTTCCAGCTGATGCGGCTGGCCGGGGAAGACGGGGTTGCAGCCTATGGAATCATCATGTATGTAAACTTTGTCTTTACGGCGGCCTTTATCGGCTACTCCGCGGGGACCGCGCCGGTTACCAGCTACCATTACGGGGCGGAAAACCACGGCGAGCTGAAAAACCTGTTCCGGAAGAGCCTGGTTCTGATGTCTGCCGGAGGAATTCTGCTTACCCTGGCGGCGGAACTGCTTTCCGCACCGCTGGTAAAAATCTTTGCCAGCTATGACCAGGCCCTGTTTGAGCTGACCTGTACCGGCTTCCGAATTTATTCTCTGGCCTTTCTGATGATGGGGGTGAACATCTGGGCTTCCTCCTTCTTTACCGCCTTAAATAATGGGGGCGTGTCAGCGCTGATTTCCTTTTTACGGACGCTGGTGTTTCAGGTTGCCGCGATCATTGTTCTGCCCATTTTATGGGAGGTCAGCGGCGTATGGCTGGCCATTGTGGTTGCGGAGATTTTCGCTCTGATTGTTTCCGCCGTCTGTCTGGCGGCCCTGCGGAAGAAATACCATTATGCCTGACGCTTAATAAAATTTCAAATATTGACCCCGCGGTCCTTCCATGAGGCCGCGGGGCTTTTTTTGAAAAATTTCAGATGGGATGAATCCTTTTGTCCTTCTCCGGTGTTATAGCAGGTGAGAGCATAAAAAGGCGGTGACAACGGCATGGAGGAAAGCAAACTGGTAAAAAGGGCGCAGAAGGGGGACCGGGACGCCATGGAGGCGCTGATTGGCGGCTATTATCCCTTGGTTTTCGCGTACTTCTATAAGAACACCGGCCGGTACCACCAGTCCAAGGACCTGACCCAGGAGGTGTTCATCAAAATGATCTCCGGGCTTTCCGGGTACCGGCCCAGGGCCGCCTTTAAAAGCTGGCTGTTCGCCATTGCCTCCAACCACCTGAAAAATCATTACCGGTCTGCCTCCCGCAGGCCGGAACCGGCGGAGCTCTCGGAGGCTCTCCAGGAGGTCCTCCCCGCGGACAGCCGGGAGATATCCAGGGCAGAGCTCCGCCAGGACATCCGGGCGGCCCTGGAAAAGCTCCCGCCGGAGCAGCGGGAGGCGGTGGTTCTCCGGTTTTACCATGATTTTACCCCACGGGAGATTGCTGAAGTCACCGGGGTCAAGGAGGCGGCCATCAAATCCAGGATACGTTACGGCCTGGACAAGCTGAAGAAGGAACTGGAGGGATACGCAGAATGAGGAGAAAAAACGATATCATTTCACAGGGACCTTCCAAGGAAGAACAGAAAATCATCGCCTGGCTCAGGAAAGAGCCTGTCCCGGAGGTGCCGCAAGAGGAGGTACAGACTGTCTGCCGGACCGCCGCCGCCTATTACACAAGGCCCCAGGGGGCTGGGGACGCGGGCTTCTGGCTGGCGGCGCTCTCCTGCCTGACCGGGGGGACCGCCCTTTTATGGATACTGGCGGCGTTCCTGCTGGGGAGCTGCGCGGCCCTTTCGGCTCTGACGGGCAGCCTGGAGGCCGAGCCCTTCGCCCTGTTGATTGCCCTGTCCCCCGTCCCCATGCTGTCCTTTGCCATCCGGGAGCTCCAGTACCGGGACAGCAGCCTGGTCCAGTTGGAGAAGACCTGTAAATACTCGCCGGACAAAATCTATTTTGCCCGCCTGTGGATTGGAATGGCCTTCAATATGCTGTTCGTGGCCCTGGCGGGGACGGCGTTTCCCCGCTCCGGGCCGCTGCTGAAGCTGCTGTTCCTCGCCTTTACCGCCATGTTCCTGATGGGGGCGGCGGCGCTGGCGGTCATGTCGTTTCTGGAAAGCGCCCTGCCCCTGTCCCTGATGCTGGCGGCCTGGGTGCCGGGGGCGTTCTGGCTGCTCTGCCAGGACGGGGTACTGGACCTGCTGATGGGAGTGGGAACGGGGATATTGGCGGCGGGGGCGGCCGCCGGTCTGGGGCTGTTCGCCGCCGCGGCTGTAAAAACCACAAAAAGGCTGTACGCCTGAAAAGGGGGAACTGTTATGGAATTGTCTGTCCGCAACGTCACCAAGGATTTTGGAGGAAAAAGGGCGGTAGACCATGTGTCCTTTACGCTGTCCTGCGGCGTATACGGGCTTCTCGGCCCCAACGGCGCGGGAAAAACCACCCTGATGAAGATGCTGGTGGATATCCTCACCCCATCGGAGGGGGAGGTTCTGCTGGACGGGGTGAACATCCGGGAGCTGGGGGCCGCCTACCGGGATAAGCTGGGCTACATGCCCCAGGAGATTGGGGTGTATAAAAATTTTTCCGCCCAAAAATTTCTCAAGTACATCGCGGCCCTGAAGGGAATCACCGGCAGGGCGGCGGATAAAAAAATCGACGGGCTGCTGGATCTGGTGGGGCTGAGGGACGCCGGACGGAAAAAGCTGGGGGGCTTTTCCGGGGGGATGCTGCGCCGGGTGGGCATCGCCCAAACCCTCCTCAACGACCCGAAGATACTGATCCTGGACGAGCCCACAGCGGGCCTGGACCCCCAGGAGCGCATCCGCTTCCGGAACATCATCTCGGAGCTTTCGGAAAACCGGATTGTCCTGCTCTCCACCCACATTGTCTCGGACATGGAGTTTATCGCCGGGGAGGTCATCATCATGCGGGAGGGGGGCATCCTCAAGACCGGGGCCATCGATCATCTTCTCCGGAAGATGGAAGGAAAGGTATGGTCCGCTCTTGTCTCCCACGAGGAGTTCCACCGCATGAAGGGGCAGTACGCCATCGGGAACATGGTCCAGAAGAACGGCGGCGTGGAGATACGCGTCATCGGTCCCCAGAAGCCGCCCCTGGCCTGCGAACCCGTCAAACCTATCTTAGAGGATGTATTCAGCTATTACTTTGGAGGCGACGTATGATGAACGGTAGCATGTTAAAGACAGAAATCTATAAAATCTTCTCCAAGCGGGTGATATGGATTTCCATGGCAGTGTTTCTCACCTTGTACCTGGTGCTGAAGCTGCAATTTTGGGACAACGTCTCCATCCGGTACACCCTAGAACCCATGCGCCCCCAGCTGACCGAAGCGGTGGAAAATCCAGCCTTTCATGAATTTGTCCGAAAAAGCAGCTACAACTGCTCCACTGAAGAAATGCGCGCCTTTGTCCCCGAACCGGTCTATGAGTACATCGAACAGTACCGGGGAAACGAGCGCATCTACCGCTCCCTGAACAGCGATCTGGCGGGCATCCTCAACAATTACTTTGAGCGCATTGACCAGCGGGAGGCATTTATCCAGGAGCTGGCCCAGAAGGTTTCCGGCTCCGGCGGGACCGCCCTGGACCGGGCGAAAGCCCGGCTGCTTCAGGCCTACCGGGAAACCCCTGTCCCCATTGAGCTGAACCTGGAGGACAGTGCCAACAACTTTATCGACGTCAACCACGCCGCCCTGTTTCCTGGGCTCATCATGCTGCTGGTCATCGCCGGCCTTGCGGGGATCTACTCCGACGAGTACACCAGCGGCACACAGTCGGCCCTGCTCACCTCCCGCCAGGGACGCAGAGGGGTTTTCCTCAGCAAAGCAATCGCGGCGGGCATCTTTGTGGCCGGCGTTGTGCTGGTGACGGAGGCGTTCTTCATGGTTGTCACCGCCGTCTGCTACCGGGTGCCCTCCTCCACCGTCTCCGCCGCCAGTACCTACGGCCTTTCCCTCACCCTCTACGGCGGTTCGGTATACGGCTTCTGTCTGCGCCAGGTTCTGGGAACCCTTCTGGCCGGGCTGACCCTGGGCAGCATTGTCATGTGCATTTCGGTGTTCAGCAAAAGCGCCCTTATCCCCTTCTTTGCGGCAGGGGCGTACTACGGCGGAACTGCGATTTATGCCAACTCTGTCCCCTTTCCCCGTTATCTCTCCTCCCTCTGGTCCCTTCCGGGGGAATGGAGCCTGTTCATGCTCCAGACCCAGTTCGAGCTGGTGGAGGCAGGACGTTATACAAGTATTTTCGGGCTGCTGGTTCCCACCCTGGCCACAAACGCGGTTTTTAACCTTCTGCTCATGGCGGCGTGCCTTGGAATCTGCTATTGGGGCTACACGGGAAAGCAGGTCAGGGGCTGATGAAAACAATTCTGCACATCTCTGTCCTGGAGCTGGAAAACCTTCTCTGTAAAAAACTGGTATGGCTGACAGCGGCGGGGTATGTCCTAGCGGCCCTAACCATCTGCCTGTGTGACAGCCTCCGGCAGAGCTACTTTTACGATGTGGAAAATCTCCCCATTGAGCTGACAAACTTTGTCGAGCCCTATTTTCTGGCCACAGCCCTGATTTCCGCCCTGGCCCCTGTCTTCGCGGGGGACCGGGAACAGAACCTGGATCAGCTTTCCGCCGCCTGCCTGGCGGGGAGAAAAGGGCGGACCGCCGCCAAAATATTGGCCTCGTGCGTCTTCGCGGTGACAATATGCGGCCTGTTCGGGGCAATCTCCGTTTTGATTCCCGCCGCCTGCGGGCAGTGGGACGGAGGCCTGCCTGTGGAATCCATCGGCGGGGAGCTGGGACTCTCCGGCCGGTGGACGGTTTCCCGGTATCTTCTGTTCTCCCTTGCCTCCGGGTCTGCCGGATGTGTGATTTTATCCCTTCTGCTGCTGTACATCTCCTGTGCGGCGGCTTCGACGGCGACGGCCCTCAGCGTGTCGGGGACCGGCATTCTCTTTGAATTCCTGTTTCACCGGTTTTCCTTTTTCACCCTGCTGAAGGAATACAACGTCTGGATGTTTTTAAAGCCCTACTCCTTCTTCTGTATGAACCTTCTCCCCTTTTCGCCGGTTGTGAACCTGCCTGTACTGTGCGCGGCGGCGGCTCCGGTCTGCGGCCTTGCCGTTTGGGCGGTTCTCAGGAGAGGAATATAAAACCCCAAAGACAGAAAGACAGGCTGAACCGCCCAATCAAAACGGTCCAGCCTGTCTTTTATTTACACCCTATAGATTACTTCTTCAAAACTCCCAGATATCCGTTGAGCTTTTCCAGCCGCAGCCCGCCTACCGACTTGATCTGCACCGTCATGGCGTCGGGCAGGAACACGCACCGTAATTCGTGCCGGTGAACCTGGTCCGGCAGCTCTATCTGCAAAATGCAGCTGTCATCCGAGGTCCATTTCAGACCCGCCGCCGCGTCCAGACCGGTAAAGATGTCCGGCCCTCTCCGGAAGCTCCCAATGCCAAAGGGAATGACCCGCTCCCTTCCGTCTTTCACCAGCAGAAGCTCTCCGTCCTCCTCCCGGAACCGGAACGCTATCCCGGTGATGCCGTCGCAGCCCTCGTCCAGAACAATCCGCCTGCCGGAAAGTCGGTCCTCCCAGGGAGAGCGCCTGTTCCCGGTCCCCAGCAGGGAGGCAGAACCGCACACCTTCTCCAGCTTTTCCAGAACGTCAGGATTTTCCGGCAGAGCTTCATCGGACAGGACGGGGTAAATGGTCTCCCATAGGCTGTCCAGTATCTGCTGCTGGCCGTCCTTATATTCCATGGTGTTGGCGGTGCAGGCGAACACCAGGTCCTTTTCCGGCACAATCACAACGAGCTGCCCGCCCATTCCAAAGGCGCACCAGCCGTGCCGCGCCTTCCAGAAGTAATATCCGTAACCGGCGCAGCCGTCAAAGGTGGAGTTTCCGCTGGAATTGTCCGAATAGGAGGTAAAGGTATCCTCTACCCAGCCCTCTGGCAGGATTCTCTCCCCGTTCCACACCCCGTCCTGGAGATAGAGTTGCCCGAACCGGGCCATGTCCTCGGTGGTACACCAGATGCCGCTGCCCCCCAGACAGATACCCTTATCGCATTTCTCCCAATAGACGGGGCCCATGCCCAGCTTGTCAAACAGGCGGGGCTTCAGATATTTATGGACAGTCTGTCCGGTGAGCTTCTGAAGGATGGCGCAGGCCATATGGGTTCCGGTGGTATCGTAGGCGAAGGTGGTCCCGGAGGGATGGGAGGGCGGGGTGTTCAGAAAGCTGTGTACCCACCTCCCCTTGCTTGTATCGGTGGAGCCGCGGTGGACCGTGCGCATGGTCAGCAGGTCCTGAACGGTCATCCGAGCGGTAAAGGGATGGAGCGGTCCGTCGATCTCCTCTGGGAAGAAGTTCGCGGCCTTATCGGAAACGCGGAGCAGCCCCTCCTTTACGGCAATCCCCACAGCGGCGGAGGTGACGCTTTTGCTGACCGAATAGATGCGGTGTCTTCCGGAAAGGGTATAGGGGGCATAGGCACACCGGGCGGCGATTTTGCCGTGGCGCATCAGGAGAAAGCTGTGAAGACTGACGCGCCGCTGGGACACAGCGGACATAAAGTCCAAGACGGCCTGGGAGGGGCATCCGGCCGCCTCCGGAGACACCGCTGGAATTTGATTGTTTTGGTAATGGACTGGCTGCATATGTTTCAGGTCCTTTCATAATTTACTACACAAATAGCAATACAATTTCCCCAGATAAAACAGCCTGGAAGGACAATTACAGATAAACTCTGACTTTTTCAGCAAACCCTGCTTTGTCCAATTCTTCCATCATGGCGCGCCTTCTTTTATACGAAACACGCCATTCTGCCGCTATCGCCTCGGCAAGGGGCCTGCCGCCGGGATATTTGGCGGCCTTTGCCAAGTAGGCTGCCAATTCATAATACGTCTTGCGGTCACAGGCATTTTCCGCCTGTGATTTCACAAAATTTAAATACATATCCCTGACTTCATCCGGAAATTTGTCCTTTAAAACGCGTTCATATTGGTCCAAAGGGTAGATAGATTTGCGGGAAATGATTTCATCCAATAGCTGCCGGTACATTCCCTCTTTTTCCATTAACTCATATCGGAAGGAGCTGTCGGTCTTTTTCAAAAGCAGTGTACGGTATTTTTCCCATTCCTCCGAGGTGCAGACCTGTTTCAGCTTTAAGACATAGTTCATTTCCAGATAATTTTTTTGAATGACATAGTCGATAAGCTCCTTTTTATATTTCTCTGTCTGTCCGCAGCTTTGGTACAGTTCCATGAGCTGTTTGCTGTATTTCGCCACCAGCCCGGCATGCCCGCAGTCCAGGCTCTTACTTTCCTTTAACAGGCTGATTGCGTCTTTATAACGTGTTTCCTTAACAGCTAAATCAATTTCCCACTGGCGTACATCAGAATATTGATGGTACTTTCCCATAAATTTCGCCATCTCGTCTCTGGAACATTCCAGCTGCTCCATCACCTTGAGGCGTTTCATCAGAGCCGACTGAATATCATAATCATTAGACCAGCTGTTCTGCGGGCCGGACCTTAGCCTTTCTATCCGGCTGTCCAGGAAGTCAAGCTTTTGCAGAAGCTGCTCCTTTTCCGGAAACTCATTCATCCAAAAATCGATCAGGCCTTCTTCCAGATAGCTGGCAAGGGAGTCCTCCAAGCAGTCCAGTATCCATTTAAACATTTCCTGCTCTTCCTCTTTGCTGCACTGCTGGAAAATACTGCTCCAAATTTGGCAGCAATCCCCGGCAATGGTCATAATGGTTCCGTTGGAATCATCTATCTCCAAGCTGCCCAGCTGTGTATAAACCATTTTGGAAACCTCAAAGGCTTCCCGGAACTGCCCTTTCTCTATCAGGACACCAACGCGTCTTTCCAGAAACTTCTCCGCCCGGTGTTCAAAGAAGGACGCATTTTTATAATCTATGAATCCGTGTCTGTCGGAGACATCTTCAATAATGGCAAAAAACTCATCCTGAAAGGATTTTATCTGCCAGGGCTCCAGGGATTTTGAATATTTTGAAAGGAGGGCATTTTGCAGCGATTTATCCTCCTGTGCCAAGGATAAAACCAGGCTGCGGAGTTCCTTTTCAGGGATCAGCGCAATGACGCTGGAAATTCTGCCACCCTCTTCAGTTACAGCTTTCTCCAGCTCTGGGTCTTCCTCTTCAATGGCATACAGCACTGCCGCCATATGCTTGCAACACTCCCCCTCTGCCGCGTAAGGGCAGTCGCAGAACATTTCATCAATTTCTTCGTTTTGGAGCAGGATTTCTACATCGTAATCCTCGCTTCCCTTTACGTATGCTTTGTACCCTTTCTGTGTCTTCTTCAGACCGAATACTCTGCCTTCTTCAAAATAATTTTGTCCCCGCTGTAAAATATGCGGCGGGAAATATTTTTTCCATTCTTCCATCATTTTGTGGTACTCCTGTATTTTTGATTTCACCTTATTTTTTTATTGCCTTCCAATACTGGGCTCTAAAACCATAGCTGTTATCAAGCAGGTAATTTTCAATTTTCATTCCGTTTTTCTTACATACAGAAATAAAATCTTCTTTTCTTTCCCTATGGTCTAATGTTTGATAATATAAGCTCCCCTGATTTTTCAGAAAGGAGAAAATTTTTTCAAAAACAGAATCATAAAGATTAATTTCTTTGCGGGTGGAGCCAACCATTGTTATAATTTCAAATTGCTGTGCCATATTTTCCACCAACATGATATCGCTGTTGATGATGTTGACTTTATTTGGATTCTTTTCATTGATTAGACATTCTCTTAATTGATGGCACGACAATGGATCAATATCAATACTTGTCAGACTTCCTTCTTTTAACTGATAAGATAAGTACCTATCCCAATATCCTGCACCTATTCCTATATTACAGATATCATCTCCTTTTGTAACTTTAAAATTTTCCTCAAAAAATCTAGTAAACATATACTCTAGGTATTTATTTGCAAGGGAAAGATTCCAAGGTCCTGCTTCTGAATCATAGGCTTGACCATAGGTTTGCGATAAAAATTTATAGTCCATGATAAAATATCCTTAATGTAAAACGATTTCGCCTCATTTTTCTATCTTATTACTGCCTTCATAGCAAGATGATACACCCATGCTGAAGCAACTGCCATTATAAATCTCAACGCCGTCAATAGCGGAACCCCCAGGTGCAGAAAACACTGCCCTGAAAGGTTCCCGCCTGTCATTTTCCTCCATCAATGCCTGCCAATCCCCCCCCCTCTGGAGCTTCCTCCGCCGCCGGAACGTCCGCCCCCAGAATGTCCTCCACCGGAGCGTCCCCCGCCGGAGAAACCGCCGCCTGAATGACCGCCGCCGGGTCCCCTTCCGGAACGGGGTGGATGGGCACCAAAGGCTCCCGGTCCGCCAAAACCACCCATAAATCCGCCCGGCCTGCCGGGAGCGCCAGGGCCCTTAGGACCCCTAGGACCGCCCGGTCCATGAAAAGGCGGAGGAGGCGGAGGGGGCATATTCCTCCACGAGCGCCGGGAACGGCCAAAAGGAGTGTACGAGCTGAAAAATCCGACAAAGACAGTGATGATTAAAATAATAATGATAACCGCTTCCAACAGAGAAGATTCTCCAACCCGGCCAGGTTCCTCCTCCGGGGCGTGGATCCCCGACGGAAGGGAAGCCTTATAGTATTCCGCCAGCTTGGCGGCGATTGCGTCAACAGTCTGGGTGACGGCGCTGTCGTAATCCCCGGCGCTGAAGGGCTCCTCCAGGCACTGGTCCCGCACAGCGGTCAGAAAGTTCATACTGAGGATGCTCTCCGCGCCCCTGCCCAGGGTGATCCGGTAGTCGTCCTCCCCTATGGCAAGGAGGAGCAGGACGCCGTTGTCCTCCTCATCGGAACCTATTTTCCACTGATTGAACAGGTTATAGCCGTAATCCTCAATGTCCATTCCGTCCAGGAAATCCCGGACCACAACCACTACCTGCGCGCCGGTCTGGGCATACAGGGAATCATTTATCTCTATGACGTGGTCTTCCGTGTCCTGGGAGAGAACGTCCGCGTAGTCGTTGACATAGAAATCCGCCATGGGGTCCGGAAGGTCCGCCGCGTAAACCCGCGCCGCTGTGGAAAAAAGCACAAAAAGACCTGCCAGAAAGTAAAAGAACCGCCCCCGGAGCCCCGACCGTATTGTTGATTTGTTTTTCATATACGCCTCCTGATTCCGCAGTATTTATCCGCCAAATATCCGGTCTGTGGAGCAATGCCCCACTGCTTTTATTGTATCGCATTGCGAACTGGAAATCAAGGGACGAGAGCCGGCTTCTATCCTCAGCTATGGGCAAAATGCCTAAAGTAATTGTCAGACCGAAATGAAATAAAATCTTTATATGGTTAATACACATCACAAAAATGTAAGTGCTTTATATGAATCAGTATTTATTTTCAAAATGACTAAACATTTCACCCATTGTTCACATAAAATGTTTGTGTAAAATAACGGAAAATAGAATTTCATCTCCATATGTATTGCAAAAAAGCTGAATAGTTGGTAAAATGGATAAAAGGACTGCCAGCTGTCAGCAAAATCAGATACAATTTTAATGAGAAAAGATGTGAGAGCAAATGGTTCCATGGGAGAGCATGCAGGAATTGTTGGATGATGTAATTGTCAGTATGACCAAACGTATGGCAGGAATTGACATGGAGAGGACCAGCGCCGGCTGTCCGCCCGATGAGGGCACGGTTTCTGCTCTGATCACTGAAATAACCGGAACAGATGGTTTTACATTGGTCTATCATGCGGATAATGCCTTGCTGCTGGAAATCGCTCAGAAGATGAAGCGCCGCCCGGTAGAGGATGCGGATGAAGTGGGCGAATATACGCGGGAATATTTCAATATCATCTGCGGCCATATGATATCCCAGCTGAACCGCCGGGAAAAGTCCTCTCTGCGTTTTTCCATGCCCCGGTATCTGCCTTCCCCATTTGACAAAACGGAAAAAGACCAGAACGCCTTTGTCCTGCATTATCAGACCCCTAAGGGTCCCGCGGAAATTCAGGGCATTTATACAAATAAATAAAATTTTAAATAGAAAGTAGGGAGCGGTTTACAATGAGCATCAAGTTGATGGTGGTTGACGATTCCAAATTTGTGTATAACGAAATGGAGTTTTTCCTGGAGGGAACGGAATTTGAGCTGGTCCGGTACTGCAAAAGCGGCGAGGAGGCCATTGAGGCCTACAAGGAGCTGAAGCCGGACCTGATCACAATGGATATTATTCTGCCCAGAATGGATGGCTTTGAATGCGCCAAGGAAATTCTCAGTCTGAACCCGAATGCGAAAATTATCTTTATCAGCTCTCTCGCCTATGACGACACCATTGAGGAGGCCAAGGAGATGGGCTGCAATGATTTTCTGTTTAAGCCCATTGAGCAGGACTCGCTGCTGGAGGTGCTGACAAAGGCCAGCCAGAAAGCAGACGGAGGTGAAGAGGCTTGATCGATAACGACGATCTGAAGGGGGCGGAACGCCCGCAGAAGCCGAAGGGGTTGAAATCCCTTTTAGGGGGCCTCTTTGCCAAGAAGGAGGCGGAGGACGACCTGGAAAACGAAGCGTTTTCCGGCGAGCGCTCCTCATACCAGGGAACAGGCGCCTCCGGCGGAAAGGACTCCGGCGTCCCCGCCTCCGCCATTATGCGGACAGGAAGAAACAATCTGGAGGTGCTCCGCCGCACACTGGCCAGACAGCCAGTGGGTAATCTGCGCAATTTTCCCGTTTTATACAATACCTTTACATACCGCAACATCGAGCCGGACCTTTATTGCCGCATCTTTATCGATCAGCAGCAGAATGAGGCAGGCGAGGTGTTAAAGGACCTTTCCCTTTCCGAGGCGGCGGGGCCTGGAAACCGCGGACAGGGGGCCGAGATGGCGATGTCCAGAAGGGGTTCCTGCAACGTGGGGGTTTCCAAGGATAAGATGGCCGCTTGGGCGTTTCTGTTTCCGCCAATCAACGGCGGGGCCGAGGTGACGGAAGGCGATATCCTCCAGGAGCTGCGGAAAAACGGGGTGTCCTTCGGTGTGGACGACGCCATGATCCAACACATTGTCAGGGGGAAGGTATACCTTCAGGCCGTGGAAATCGCCCACGGCATCCCACCGGTGGACGGGGAGGACGGCAGCGTTATTGACCGCATCTCCCGCGAGCACAGTGCCAGCGCCTCCCTGCGGGAGGACGGCACCGTGGACTACCGGGACCTGAACTGGATCCGCCACATCCGCGAAGGGGACGTCATCTGCGACATCATCCTCCCCACCGAGGCGGTCCCCGGAAAGGACGTGTCCGGCGATACCGTTCAGGGACGGGACGGATCCCCCGCCAAGGTTCCCATGGGCAAAAATACCACCATGAATGAGGAAGGCACCGCCCTGGTAGCCGCCGTAGATGGGCATGTCAGCTTTTCCAACGGGCGCTTTACCATTATCAACCTGCTCACCATTCCCGGAGATGTGGATAACTCCGTAGGCAATATCGATATGCTGGGCGACGTTGTGATAAAGGGCGATGTCCTGGACCGGTTTATCATCAAGGCGACCGGCAACGTGGTCATTCAGGGAATTCTGGAGGGGGCCACCATCATCGCGGGGGGCAATATCCAGATTTACAACGGCATGAACGGAAACGGCCACGGCATGCTGGATGCCAAGGGCGACATCACCTGTAAGTTTTTGGAAAACTGTACCGTCCAATGCGGCGGAAAGCTGTTTTCGGAGAGCCTGATCAACTGCACTGTAACCGCCAACGACCTGGTAAACGTCACCTCTGGGAGAGGGGTTATCATCGGCGGCACGATTATGGCCTGCAACAGCGTTGAGGCTAAAATCATCGGCAACCGTTCCCACCGGACCACCACCATCATCATCGGCACCACCCCCAGCATCCTGATGGAGAGGGACCAGATTGTGACGGAGGTGGAACGCCTCCAGCGGGACCGGGAGGAGCTGGAAAAGAACGTGTCCTATCTGGAGCGCAACAACGCGGAGGACAACGTTCAGATGAAGGCCCTCTATACCCAGATGAAGCTGCGGCTTTCGGTGGTGCGGATGCAGTACTCGGTGGCCCAGAAAAAGCTGGAGAAGCTCGACAACCAGCGGCGGGATATGAGCAAGTGCTTTGTAAAGGCAGGAGACATCTACCCCATTACCCATGTAACGGTCAGCCGGGAGTCCACCATCATCTCCACCCAGACCAAGATGTGTAATATTCATTGTGACGATTCCGGGCTGGTTTTGTATTAAAAGCGAAATTGTCTGTAATGGAAACGGCTGCCCGGATGGGGGCGGCCGTTTCTGCGCAAAGGGCCGGTGAGGCATAAAGCCCGGTTTCCCTGCTTTTATTTGTCGCACTTTGTTTATACAAGTCAGTATTTCAATCTTTTTTATGCTTTACTTATAGTTTCCTTTTCATTCCTTTGTGTGGTTTGCCTAAAATAAATGGCACAATTTTTTAAAGTTTTGCTTTTAATTTCGTTACAATGGTGTTATAATAATAGCAGCAGAATCTCACAAAAACAGCCGCAGCCTTTGCCGGCAGATTTTTACGTCATATTGCATGAAAATCCCTTTATCGACAGTGCATCGGAATTTTAATACAATCTGACGCAAACCCTAAAACCCCCGGCTGTGCGTCTGTACCATCGTTTTTGCGCGGTACTGCCCAAAGCCTAAGAAATTAAGGAGAGTGCCGAATGGATAAGTTCGTAATTCACGGCGGCATCCCCCTCCATGGGGAAGTCACCATCAGCGGGGCAAAAAATGCCGCCGTTGCCATCATTCCGGCAGCCATATTATCCAATGGCCCTTGTATTATAGAGAACGTACCAAGAGTCAGCGACGTCAGTACCCTGGTCCATATCCTGCGGGATATGGGCGTACAGGTAAAGCTTTTGGACCGGACTACCCTGGAAATTGACGCATCCAACACCATCCTCCCTGTTGTCCCCTATGACCTGGCCCGCCGGATGCGGGGGTCCTATTATTTTCTGGGTGCATTGCTGGGCCGCTGTTCCAGGGCGAGCGTGGCCATGCCCGGCGGCTGCGACTTCGGGGTCCGGCCCATCGACCAGCACATCAAGGCCTTTGAGGCCATGAATGTAAAGGTAAACCTGGACCGTGGCATGATCAACGCCAGGGCCGGCGAGGCCTCCGGCGGACTGCTGGGCGGACATGTTTACTTTGACAGCAACACCGTTGGCGGCACCATCAACGCCATGCTGGCCGCGGTGAAAGCCAAGGGCGTCACTGTCCTGGAAAATGCCGCCAAGGAGCCCCATATCGTAGACCTTGCCAACTTCCTCAACTCCATGGGCGCGGATGTCCGCGGCGCGGGCACCGACGTCATTAAAATCCACGGTGTGGAGGAGCTCCACGGAACCGCCTATTCCATCATCCCCGACCAGATCGAGGCCGGCACCTTTATGGTGGCCGCCGCCGCTTCCGGGGGCGATGTTCTCATCAAAAACGTTATCCCCAAGCACCTGGAATCCATCACCGAAAAGCTGGACCGGGCCGGGGCCAGAATAGAGGAGCACGATGACTTTCTCCGCATTCTGCGGACAGGCCCCCTCTCTCCTCTCAGCATCAAAACCCTTCCCCACCCTGGTTTCCCCACCGATATGCAGCCGCAGATGGCCGCTCTGCTCTCCCTGGCAGGGGGGACAAGCATTATCACCGAGGGCATCTGGCCCAACCGCTTCCGCTATACCGAGGAGCTGTGCCGCATGGGCGCGGATATTCGGGTTGACGGGCCTGTGGCGGTGATACAGGGGGTTCGCGAGCTGTGCGGCGCGCCGGTAAAGGCCACCGACCTGCGGGCCGGGGCGGCCATGCTGATTGCAGCCTGCTGTGCCAAGGGCGTCACCGAGATTGAGGATATCCAGCACATTGAACGGGGCTATGAAAACATTGTGGAGAAATTCATCGGCCTGGGCGCGGATATCCAAAAGATATCCTTTCCCCAGAACATCCCACTGGAGCCCATTGGACAGATTCTGTGACGGTGCCTCCCGGATGTTTCACATAGGAGCATATCAATTATGGACACTGTCCGTTTGGAAAAATCCAAAGGACAGTGTCCCGTTGCGTTTCACACGGGAAACGAACGTAAGTTCAGCCATCTTCCGATTGGCGGAAAGACATACACCTATTTTGACATCACATAAGCCTTCCCTCAATGGAAAGCCATTATCAGAAAGAGGTTCGTACATCCATGACCTATTTATATCCCCTATTCAGCGGCAGCAGCGGCAACTGCACCCTTGTCTCCAGCAAGGGCGGGACAGTGCTGGTGGATGCAGGCGTCAGCTGCAAGGCGATTGTCGGGGCGCTGACAGAGCTCAGCTTCTCCCCGGAGGCCCTCAACGGCATCCTGATCACCCATGAGCATTCCGACCACATCAAGGGTCTTTCCGTCTTCACCAAGCGTTATAAGCTGCCCATATACAGCTCCCGCGAGGTGCTTGACTATCTGGTCCGGCACAGCTGCGTACACCCGGACTGTCCTCTGTTTGAAATAGCCTCCCCCACCGAGGTGGGGGGAATGCTGGTTATCCCCTTCGACACCCCCCATGACAGCGTACATAGTCTGGGCTTTCGCATTGAGACAGAGGACGGTCATTCCATCGGGATTGCCACCGACCTGGGCGCCGTCACCGACACGGTGAGGACCGGGCTGGCCGGATGCAGTCTTGTCATGCTGGAATCCAACTACGACAGCGCCATGCTTCAGTGCTCCTCCTACCCCTATCACCTGAAGCGCCGGATCAGCGGCAGGCGGGGACACCTGGAAAACCAGGACTGCGCCAGCTATCTGGTGGAGCTGGCCAAGAGCGGCGCCACTCAGTTTGTACTGTGCCACCTGAGCAAGGAAAACAACATACCGGAGCTTGCCCTCCAAACCGCATACGCTAAAATGTCCGAGGCAGGCATTGGGGCGGCGGAATTCAGTTTGCAGGCTGCCCGCAGAAGCGAGCCCAGCCCGGCGGTGGCCCTATGATAAACGTCACCATCCTAGCGGTGGGCAAGCTGAAGGAAAGCTTCTGGAGGGATGCCTGCAGCGAATACGCCAAGCGGCTGAGCGCTTTCTGCCGCTTTACCATTGTGGAACTGCCGGAGTACCGCCTTCCGGATTCCCCCTCCCCTGCCCAGATTCAGACAGGGCTGGAAAAGGAAGGTCAGGACATACTGTCCCGCATCCCGGCGGGGGCGCTGGCGGTTGCCCTCTGCATTGAGGGGAAGGAGCTGGACTCCCCGGAACTGTCCAGGCGGATACAGAAAGCTGCCGTGGAGGGGAAAAGTGAGATTGTCTTTATCATCGGAGGCTCCTTCGGCCTTTGGGAGCAGGTGAAGGCGCGGACAGAGCTTCGGCTGTCCATGTCGCCGATGACCTTCCCCCATCAGTTGGCCAGGGTGATGCTCTGCGAGCAGATTTACAGGGCCTTTTCCATAGCGGCCAACACAAAGTATCACAAGTAATCCATCCGTCCCCTGCCGCGCCGGGCATAGTCCCGGTTATTCTTCCCTGGGGCGGCGTTTGGCGCGCTGCTTCTCCTCACGCTTCATGGCCCGTCTGAGTGGGAGGAGGATAAAGGGAAGAAGAATGACCAGAAGCAGGACGCCGAGGAGCATCCCGACCAGGACAAAGGGCAAAGGGGCGACGCCCGTCTCGGCGGATTTCATTGCGCTGTCGATAAAAAACTGCCACATATCTTTTTGAACTCCTTTTTGAAAACTTCTCAGGAAAGCCATTGACAAACCAGCAAAAAAAGTCTATAATTTATCTGCTGTCTAAATCTATATTGCGGGGTGTAGCGCAGTTTGGTAGCGTGCTTGGTTCGGGACCAAGAGGCCGCGGGTTCGAGTCCCGCCACTCCGACTAAAAACCGAGTGATTCTTTCGCCCGGTTTTCTCTTTTGATAAAGCTGCTTTTGGCTATATTAAGCCAATTTTCGAGAATTGATTTGAATAAAGCAAGCACATAAAAAGTCATAGAAAGCAACGGAAAAACACGGTACTATACACAGTTTTTACCACCTCCCAGGTTTGCTCTGGGAGACTTTTTGTAAGGATAACTCCCTCTGTCTGACGCTCCGTCTAAATCAAAAGTCAAGGCCGGGTAGTATTTTTTCTGCGGAAAAAATCTCCACCCTAACCCTTGACTTTTGATTTTTTCATGGTACTTAACTTTTTGCCGATAACGGGAAGCAGAGAACCTAAAGTCCCCGCCATCGTCGTAACTATTTTACCATGAAAACCGGCGCACTGCTCTTCCTTCCGGTTTGTTTCGTGGGGCCGCCCCACACTCCGGCCTCCTCCAAAAACAGAGGACGGAGAATTTAAGATTTCTCTTGAGCCTTTGCCTCTTTTTAATCTTCCTTTTTTCCACCGCTCTGGTCCTCAATTAGTTTTTGTACCTTTTCTTTTGCTTCTGCCAAATCTTGACAACCATCAAGAATCATGCCTACCATTTCCAAAATTGTTTTGAATTGCTTATCTGTCATAACTTCAACCATTTCCTTTCCCCCTATTTTTTCGCTGATTAAGCAGAGAAGTTCATATATGATTAACACCGTGTATCTTTGAGCTCTTTCTCAGTTCTTGCCTTTTTCACCTCCTTCATGGGCCATTGCTTCGGCTATCAGGCGGTTCAAAAAACCATTTACGCTTTCACCTTGAGATTCTGCATAGGCTTTGATTTCAGCCTTGCGGCCTTTGGGCATGGTCAACTCAAGTCTGTCATAATTCGCTTTTACATATTTATGAACCGCCTTTTGTTGTGCTTTTGATACAGGCATTTTTTTCAGTCCCCCTCTTCAGTCCCCCTCTATAGAAACAACAAAATGATATCATTTTTTCATATTCCCGTAAATATACATTATAAACAAATATATTCCCGTAAGTATGTGCAATCTGAATATTGATCGCCCTGCCGGAACTTTCTGACAAAGCGATTTTAACTGTATACCCACTTGACAAATAATTATAATATAATTATATTATAATTGCGGATATGATAAAGTTTGAATGGGACGAAAACAAGAATCGCATTAACCAAAAAAAGCATGGAATATCTTTCTTAGAAGCGCAAACGGTATTCTATGACAATGAAGCACTGGTAATTGATGACCCGGAGCATTCAGAGGAGGAAGAAAGATTTATTATTCTCGGCCTAAGCAATAGGGCCAATCTGCTTGTAGTCTGTCATTGCTGCAGGGCTTCAGAAACAGTAATCCGTATTATTTCAGCAAGAAAAGCAACCAAAACAGAAAGCCTGTATTACGGAAAATGAGGTGATAATCGTGAAAAGTGAATATGATTTTTCCAACGCCAAAAAAAATCCCTATGCAAAGCCGTTGAAGAGACAAATTACCATCAACATTGACAATGACGCAATAGACTACTTCAAAAAGCAATCTGAAAGCGCGGGCATTCCATATCAAACCTTAATCAATCTGTACTTGAAGGACTGCGCCCAGAGCGGCAGACAGATTAAAATTTCATGGCAATAAAACATTTCCTGTCGGTATCTCCCAGCAGGAGACCGCTCTTATTCCTGCGGTTTTGAGCTCTACAAATTTCATCTTGAGTCCCCGATCAAGCGCATTGGGGATCGGTCCGGGTTGACAGTTCCACCGCCCCCTGCAACGCTCCGAAAAGTTCCCCCTCCGGCTGTCATTTTCCCCATTCCTCCCGCATACCCTTTTATAACAGCCCCTTTTAGTGCCAGGGAACCATAAACCAAATCATGAAAGGGTGTGCGATTCTATGCCGGAAGTCTGTGTTCCAATCCCGTATCAGCGGGAAAAAGCCGTTGCCTATGCCCACTACTGGGCCTATCGAAGAAATCCGGAATTTCTAAGCTTTTCCCAGCTTGGAGGAGACTGTACCAACTTTGTCTCCCAGTGCCTCTTTGCGGGGACGGGCGTTATGAACTATACCCCAACCTTCGGATGGTTTTATCTGTCCGGAAACGATCGGACCGCCTCCTGGACAGGGGTGGAATATCTCTATAACTTTCTGCTCCAGAA